>Ga0308162_1000357_pt1 | contig 50600 bp, 37 predicted proteins | sample PhySR2_FD_201370 | JGI IMG/M metagenome (GOLD analysis project Ga0308162, IMG submission 201370) | Phyllosphere microbial communities from UC Gill Tract Community Farm, Albany, California, United States - DLSLS.R2 | ecosystem: Host-associated > Plants > Phyllosphere > Unclassified | place: USA... | reverse complement strand
GCCAGAACGGTTGAAAATGGAAACGGTGTAACCACGGCTCTCGATGTTCAGCGCGAGGTTGCGGCCCATTACCGCCATGCCGACAACGCCGATTTGTTGCTTGGACATTTAGGAACTCCTGTCTGAGATAATTACTACATTGTAATCATATAGTTATACAACATAGTAGGGATGCATTGCTTTATTGTACATGATTATTCCTAAGCATGTACCTATCGCAGCCATAACAATCTTTACAAAATCACGCACAGTTGGCAGTTCTGTATACGCCCTGAGCTCATTGCTACATTACCGGTAACATTGCAGAAAAGAAAAGGTTCGGATGTGCGGTCTGCCGCATCATGTCAACGGTTAAAAATCAACCAGAATATTTGGACCAAGATGAGGATACCGCATCGCCGAACCTGCTCCACACCCTCGAAAGAAACCATCCAATGACGCGCCACGCTTGCATTTTGGCCTGTAATCCTACAATTCCTAGCAATTGCACATATCTCATTTGAATATGTCACCACTGGTTACTAGGAACAGACTGAAACCCTGAAAATCCAGAGGCATTACAAGTGATTTGGTGGTAGGATAATAAAGGTTTTCTAGCCTATTTTTGCTGAAAATAGTTTCAGCATATAAATGAAAACTGACAACCCCACCCTCTATTGGTTCTCGCTTACCAAGGGCGGTAGCGTGCTTTTTTAGGCTGAAAACGCTTATGCAGAGCAATGTCCAGCCTAAAAATCAGGCAATCTGTATGCAGGGAATTCAGTGTTCACTTCTGTTTCATCGAGAAATGCGGTGTTTTTTTGCCGAAGTGAACGCATCGAAAAACAGAAGAAAACCTTATATATCACTAATGTGTTCCCCGGCATTACAGTAAGATAGAAACACGCTGGACAATAGCCCGCGGTAATACCATGCAGGTTGCGCGGGAATGAAACAGATTCTGTTTACGATGTGAAAATCTCCGAGAGAAAATGTTGGCGTATTTTCCATGGAGTGCTTACGGAAACGTGTGTTTAGCCCTATAGCTATTTTCACACCCTCCGTCATATCAATAACGCATCCGTTCTACATGATTATATTGCGAAGAAAGTTAAACCATGACGTCAAAAAAGTTAATCAATAGCCTAGGTGTTAAATGAATATTTTCTCTATTCTTGTTAAGACTTTTTATCGGTGTCTTCATACACTTGCCACCAATAAGAATCTTGTTATTTCACTTTCTAAACGGGAAATCGGCAGTAAATACAAAGGGTCATTTATCGGGCTTCTTTGGTCGTTTATTAACCCAGTATTGATGATGGTGATTTATACCTTCGTTTTCAGCGTTGTATTCAAAATTCGCTGGAGTGCTGGAGTCGATTCCAAAGGAGAATTTGCGTTAGCATTATTCATCGGTTTGATTTTCTTCGGGCTTTTTTCTGAATGCATTAACCGCGCTCCCTATTTGATCGTCAGTAACGTCAACTACGTCAAAAAGGTTGTCTTCCCGGTTGAAACACTCCCCATTGTTTCACTCTGCACAGCTTTATTCCAAATGGTGATTAACTTCGTCGTTTGGTTGCTGTTCTATGTCGCTATCGTAGGGATCCCTACGTGGCACATTCTATGGCTACCCGTCATCATCGCACCGTTCCTTATGATGGTTCTGGGCGTATCCTGGTTCCTTTCTTCGCTTGGCGTTTACTTGAAAGATATCGCTCAGGTTATTGGCGTGCTTACCATGATTCTGATGTATCTTTCGCCGATCTTCTATCCGATCTCCATGTTGCCTGACGCATATCACATCTTCATGCAACTCAGTCCATTGACTTATGTCATTGAGCAAGCGAGGGATTGCATGATGCTGGGCAAAAATATCGCCTGGGGGAGCTGGGGCATTTACACCCTCATCTCTTTCGTCATCATGCTGTTAGGTTATGGTTGGTTTATGTTCACGCGTAAAGGGTTTGCTGATGTCATCTGAATTCGCAATTTCAGTCAAAAATATTTCGAAACGCTTTGAAATGTATGCAAATCCTAAGCATCGTTTGTACCAAATGCTTTCTTTAGGCCGCCGTACATTCTTCAAAGAGTTCTGGGCGCTAAACGGCGTTTCTTTTGACGTTAAGCGCGGTGAAACGCTTGGCATTTTGGGCCGTAATGGCGAAGGCAAAAGTACCCTGCTACAAATTATTGCCGGCACCTTGACAGCCACCTCGGGCAGCGTTGAGGTCAATGGCAAACTGGCTGCGCTGCTGGAACTCGGCGCTGGCTTCAATCCTGAGTTTACCGGCCGTGAAAACGTTTATCTGAGCGGCATCATTCTTGGTATGACGCACAGTGAAATGGAACAGAAATTCCCTGAGATCGAAGCCTTTGCCGACATAGGCGAACATATCGATCAGCCGGTCAAAACCTACTCCAGCGGGATGTATGTGCGTTTGGCCTTCGCCGTTCAGGCTTGCATTAAGCCCGAAGTGCTCATCGTAGACGAAGCGCTGTCGGTCGGTGATGAGAAATTCCAACGCAAATGCTTCGATTATATCGAATCGCTGCGCGCGCAAGGGTGTTCAATCATCCTGGTGACGCATTCCACGTCGACCGTGGAGAAGTTTTGCCAGCGAGCCATTTTGTTGCGAAAAGGCCGGGTAGAAGCCATTGGCAGTGCCAAAGAAATCATCGACCAATACCATGCCCTGCTGTACTCAGATGAAAAAACTTACCTGCGCTATCTGAACAACATTGCTAAAAACACCAATCAGTCCATCAACGCGCCCCAGAAAGAAAGCCAGGACGGCGTCGCCGCCCATGAGGCCTCCATCGCGGAACAAGCCGAGATACAAGCTGAAAGCGAACTGACCAGCGGTGCCCTCATTGAAAGTTGGATCATCAAAGATGCCCACGATCAGCCTTGCGATCTATTCCGCGTAGGTGAAAAAGCCATCATCAGCTTCGATATCAGCGTATTTGGGCCGATAGAAGAGCTGCAAGCCGGCTTGGTCATTAAGACCGTTGAAGGTATTACGGTATTTGGCACCAGCACCTTATACCATAAGAAGAATATGCATAACGCCAAAGGCGGAGATGTTCTTAGGGCAACGTTTGAACTTGACCTGGCACTGTGCGAAGGCAGCTATTTTATTTCACTCGCTATCGCCAACGCCATCAGCCACGCCGATATGTCCTATCTTGATAAGAAAACCGACGTGATCGTCCTTAAGGTTATAGAGCCTCGCACGACAATGTCAGGTATTGCCGCATTGCCTGTTTCTTTATCACTCGAAAAGTGGTCAGGAGAGCATGAATAAATCAATACTTATCATAACTCAGTATTACTCAATCGGTGGGTTGGAAACCTATATCAACACTCAGGTAAAGGATCTGGTCGCCCACGGTTACCAGGTTCATCTTATGTACGCCGTTGTCGCAGACCCGTCATTACTCCCTGACGGGCTGAGCTCGTGCCATGAAAATATTCATTTAAGCAACGGCTCTATCGAACAACTCGTTCAAGGCGTAGACCTGATACGACAGGTTATCAAAGAAAAAGGCATCGATGTCATTCATGTGCATCCTTTTGACTGCATTTTCCCTGCCGTTATCGCCGCAGACTGCGAAAAAATACCGTCGCTATTAACATTGCACGGCCCTCTGTCGCTGCAGCATTTTACTCGGAATATTTATAATCAGGCGTTGGCCATTTATTTTCTCAAAACGCTACATACCATATTTTGCGTTTCGCAGGAAACGGCGGATCAATTGGCGGAGATCATAGACCACCCCTCGGTGATGATCGTTCCTAACCTGATAGACACCGCCCAAACGCATCCCGCTATCACGGATGAGACTGTTGAGAAAAGATGGCTTATCGCCAGCAGGCTGGATGAGGATAAATCCGCAGGGATTATGAAGTTCATTGACTTCGCCAGCCGCTGCCAAATGATTCATGGTATTGATATTTACGGTACCGGTAGTGATGAAGACACTATAAAAACCTACGTTAGCGATAATAACTTCAACGAATGGGTTGGTTTCAAAGGCGTTGTCAGTGACATCCCTTCCGTCATGCCGCAATACGCGGGGTTTGCCGGCATGGGCCGCGGAGTACTGGAAGCCGGCATTAGCCAGCTTCCGGTGTGTCTGGTTGGCTACGACGGCATTAAAGGCATTCTGGACGATGAAACCTTTAAACATGCCGCTTACTGTAATTTCTCAGGCAGAAATCTGGCCAATGCCGAAGAAGATGTGCTTCAAGAGCAATTTGCCGCCGCTCGTCCCCTGCCCCCAGACTTGCTTATTGAATACCAGAGCGATGGCCGTTGGAGCCAAATCCTCGAGAATATGGTTCTCCCGGACAAAGAGCGATACGACAACGGTGATTCGCTGCAACTCTACCAGCAGCTGTGTAAGGCACCATCATCACAGGAAAACGAAAGTTTTTTGATCGCGAATGCCTTTACTGTCGCTATATTTAAAACGCTAGCAAACCAACTGATCGCCAACAGTATCAAGATCAACGCTCATGATGATAGCGTGAAAGAGACCGTCAAAATGGAAGATAAAGCGAGCCAGGCTCCCCTGGACACCCCTGTTAATGCTAATGCAGCAAGTTCAGGGAATGATGTCATCGCCAAGTTAGCTGCGTTGGAAGAACAGAATCTCTCTTTGCAGAATGACGTTAAATCGTTAGTACAACTCCTGACATCGGTAGCGGCAAAACAAGAAGACTATTTCAGAACTTTGCCTCACGCGGTTGCACCGAGTGCAGGGCAAAAACTTCGATATTTGGTTCAGGTTGCCGTTCAATCACTGACCAGAGCGGACAAACGCTATGAACTGGCCAAAACACTTTATTGGAGACTGCCCGAGTCTGTCAGGCTAAAACTACAGACCCAGCGGCACCGTTACGTTCAAAAACACTTCGAGCACGCTTGCAATAGCGCGATGACGGATACCTCTACACCTGAAGACATTCCAGACTGGGTCGCAGCGGTAAACCAATCAGAGAAAGTCGTTTTCATTCCATGCAGCTTCGAATTCGATGAGCTGGTGAACCAACGGCCAATCAACGCGGCAAAATATTTCTCGGAAAAAGGCTATCAGGTTATCTTTATCGCCTGGCAATGGACGCCACAGGAAACGTTGTCGAAAGGTTGTTCGCAAGTCTGGAACAATGTCTATCAGGTTCCGCTGTATGATTTTGTGAAATACACCCGTCAGTGTCATCTGCATGACAAAACCGCGTTCTTTGTCATCACGATGCCGGCGAAAGTCTTCCTCACTCCGCTCTATGAGTTTAGAGCGCAAGGCTGCAACATCATCTATGACATTATGGATGAATGGGAATGCTTCCATAAGGTCGGACAAGCTCCTTGGTACCAGAAAGAGATTGAAGAAACCCTCATTCTACAAAGCGATTACGTCTGTGGCGTTGCTCCATCACTGCGTGACAAATTTGCTTATCTTCGCAGTGATATTGAAGTAGTCGGTAATGGCTATTCCGAGAAGGTCTTGGGCGATACACGTAATATAGCGAAAGACAACGGCAACAAAGTGGGCTATTTCGGCCATCTAACGGACTCGTGGTTCGACTGGGATATCGTATTTAAATTAGCTGAACAATTCCCACAATATCACTTCGAGATCATTGGTTACGGTGAGCCTGAGTGGGTGGTCAATAAAGCGAAAAATATTGCTAACATCACACTGGTGGGCAAAGTAATGCCAAAAGACCTTCATCAATATGTCAAAGAATGGTCGATCGGCCTAATTCCATTCAAAAGTGGCGAGCTGGCTCAAGCGGTAGATCCGATCAAAATTTATGAGTACCTCTATTTTGGCTTACCAACTCTAGTGACCGGCATTGAGCATATTAAACGCTATCCGATGACCTATTTCTCTGACGGCAGCGACGTTGTCGATCTGTTTGAGAAAACAATCAATAGCGAGCGCCACTCTGACGAGTTGGAAACCTTCTTGCAAGAAACCACTTGGGCAGCCCGATTCGAAGAAATGGAGTTGAACACCCTGAAAAGAAAAGGAATTAGGGAGTTATATGCTTCGTAAAATAGCATTTATCTATCCTTGGGCGACGCATGGCGGTGTTGAGAAAGTCATGCTCACCCGTGCCCGTTTATTAAACGATATAGGCACCTATCAGATTGACCTTCTTTTTACTCATGATTCCGGTGCGGCGAAGGCGATCACCGCCGCACTCTCGGACTGTAAAAATGTCGATGTCAAAATCATCAACTTCGATTATTTATTAACGCAAAATTACAGCCTCATTTTTTGCATTGATTTCCCTGCGGCTCTGACATTTTGCCATACGCACAAATTGAAATACTTTGCGGAATGCCATACAGCCTATAAAGAAAACAGGGCTTACTTGAATAAAATTCCGGACAGTTGTTCGGCAATATTGTGCCCATCCGCGTTCTTTATGAAGCAGCTAGAGCCTGAATTGCACAAAAGTGCCTGTCCATTGTTATTGCTGCGTAATTTCGTTCCTTGGGATCATGTCTCTCAAGAACCGCATGCGATTCCCTCTCTGCCAACATGGTCGAGAAGACCTATTCTCTTCCTGGGACGGATGGACAAGCTAAAGAACCTGACTGAATTACTGGACGCATTCGTTATTTTAAAAGAACGACACGCGGAAAAATACATGCTAGTTCTGTGCGGCCCGCAGTCTTCTGAAATCAACACCAACGCCGAGCTGGAGAGCAGAAATCTAGTGGGCGACACCGTATGCTTGCCGCCAGTGCCATTCTTGAATGTGGACAAGCTGCTGTTGGCGATCTCTCAAGCCAACGGGATTTTTGTGTCGCCATCAACCGGAGAATCATTTGGCTTATCGGCTTCAGAAGCGATTTGTGCAGACGTCCCCGTTGTTTTGTCCAATATCGAAGCACATAACTATTTAGTTGCCACGCGTGAAAATGAGTTTACTTACTCGTTGCATGATGCTCGCCAATTGTCAGAAAAAATAGCCTCTATATCTGACAATTATGCGCAATCTAAAGCATCACTTGCCGCTCTGAAAGAAAAATTTTCCGCCCATGCCTTTATGAACGATTGGGACGAATTGCTACGCAGAACCGAATAGCTATTCGATTTCCACCTCCCCATACCGATTTTTATCGTCAGTATGGGGATATTAATTATTGAGACAACCATGTTAAAGAAAATTATGTGTGTTGTGGGTACTCGTCCGGAAGCGATAAAAATGGCGCCGGTGATCAAGGCACTTCATGCCTCCGGTGAATTCGACGTTTGCGTATTGGCGACGGCCCAACACCGAGACCTGTTGGATCAGGCTTTCCAACTTTTCGAAATTGAAGCCGATTATGATCTTAATGTCATGACACCTGGGCAAACATTGCCAGAGTTGACCGCGCGCCTGATGACCAGCATCGACCGAACTCTCGAAGAGGCAGCACCGGATTTGGTTATCGCACAAGGCGATACGACGACCGTCTTCGTGACGTCACTGGCCTGTTTCTACAAGAAAGTGCCTTTCGCTCATCTCGAGGCGGGGCTGCGTACACACGACCTCTATTCACCTTTTCCTGAAGAAGCAAACCGTATTCTTGCCGGACACTTAGCACGCTTGCATTTTGCTCCGACTGAAGTATCTAAAAGCAACCTCTTGCGCGAAGGCATTCCTGCAGAGCATATTCACGTTACGGGAAACACCGTGATTGATGCCTTGCTGACGACCGCACAAAAGACGTTTGATATCGGCGTCGATATTCCCCAAGACGCCCGGATGCTTCTTATCACTTCTCATCGCAGAGAGAACTTCGGCCAACCTATTGTCAATATCTGCAACGCAGCTCTTGAACTTATTGAAAAGTATAGTGATATCTATATTCTTTTCCCCGTTCATCCCAACCCAAACGTGCGCGAAGTCACGGATCGTCTGTTAAAAGACCACGAAAGAATTAAGCTGGTCAGCCCATTTGACTATGGCCCTTTCGTTGCCGCCATGAAGAATGCCTACCTGATTCTTTCCGACTCTGGCGGCGTGCAAGAAGAAGCTCCGGCCTTGGGCAAACCCGTTTTGGTCTTACGTCGTGATACCGAGCGCCCAGAAGCCGTCTCGGAAGGCGTGGTGAAATTAATCGGAACGGAACAAGCGGACATCGTAAGAGAAGCGTCTTTGCTGCTTGATAGCCCTCAGGCCTATCAAGAAATGGCAAAAGGAAGCTCTCCTTACGGTGATGGTGAGTCCAGCCAGCGTATCGTCCGTATTGTCCGCAATTTCTTTACTGAACAATGCCAATGAAAATCGTCTATCTTTCAGCTGTTCCCTGGTTGAGCATAAGTCAGCGCCCTCATTTTTTCGCCAAATATGCGCTGACCCATGCCACCCAGGAACTTTTGTGGATTGAGCCTTATCCTAGTCGTTTTCCCACCCTCGCCGATCTGACCCCCGGCCGCCATGCCCCTGAACCTGCAGGATTGGATTTGATAGAGGGTCTGCAACTGGCTCGGTTGGGTTTTGTAGCCCCCGTGGAGCCGATACCTGCGTTGTTTAAGCTGCTCAACCAAGGGAAAATAAAGAAAATCATTGACGATATAAAGAATTTTATATCTGAAGATACCACTCTGGTTATCGGCAAACCCTGTCTGCTGGCCAACATGCTTATCAAGCAATTTAAATGGCGGCAAGTGTGGTATGACGCCATGGATGATTTCCCTTCGTTTTATTCTGGCCTATCAAAGAAAAACACGGCTAATCTTGAAAAAGAAATCGCCCGACAAGTTGACCGCATATTCTGTTCAAGTCATGCCTTAATTGAGAAATTTTCGTCTATCGCCCCCAGCAAAACTGAGTTGGTGTTGAATGCGTGTTCAGATGACATGCAGAAAATTCATATCCCGAAAACATCGCATGAAAAAATCACATTTGGCTATATCGGCACAATCGCAAGCTGGTTTGACTGGAAGTGGGTGTTCGAGTTGGCCACTAAAAATCCGGAAGCAATCATAAACCTCGTAGGGCCAAGAAAAACCGGAATTCCGGAAAGCTTACCTCAAAATATCATCCTGGAACCCCCTATCCCACACCCCCAGGTAATGAAAAAGATATCCACATTTGATTATGTGATTATTCCATTTTTGCAGAACGACATTACTAAATATGTCGATCCTGTTAAGTTCTACGAATACAGGTTGGCAGGAAAAGCCATCCTATCGACTCCATTTGGCGAGATGCTATGGCATCACAAAGAAGAAGCCTACAATTCTGACACAACGCTAGGCATTACTATACCTGACAACACGCTAGTTTTTCCTTCACCTAAAAAACCAAACGACATCCCAAGATGGAGTGGACGATTCTCTCATGTCTTTACCGGCTATTGAAGATGAAAAATTTCTTACAATCTCATTAGTAATTTTCAAACCGAATCTTGTAGATTTAAGAAAAACCCTTGCCGCACTTGTTGAGACAAACGTTTTTAAAGCACGCGACTGTTATTTATTGGTTGTTGATAACTCGCCAACTACTGATCCTGCAGTCACTTCGCTAATTAAAGAGTTCCTTGACGTTATTCCCGGAAATTACATATCACGACCAGACAATCCTGGCTTTGGAGTGTCACATAATTTAAGCTTAGCTATTAAGTCAAAATACACCCTTATTTTAAACCCCGATTTAGAGATGGATAAAAATGCATTAGAGAATGCATTCTCCTTCATGGATGCTCACCCTGAATGTGGCTTAATTACGCCGTATGCAACCTGGGGGAGCGGGGAAACACAATATTTGTGTAAGCGATACCCTTCTGTATTTGTATATTTATTGCGTTTCTTTGCCTCTGTTAAAGGAAAGCGTTTTTTCAAAAGTTATCTTCGACGCTATGAAATGGCTGATACGCTAACGCCTCACGATGTTTATTTCGATCCGCCTATCGTGAGTGGCTGCTTTATGTTTTTCCGCTACAACGTACTGAAAGAATTATCCGGATTCAATCCTAAATTCTTTCTTTATTTCGAAGATTTCGATCTCAGCATCCGTACGGCAAAAATTACCAGAATAGCCTATGTCCCTGATGTCAAAGTCGTGCATTACGGTGGCCATGCGGCGCGAAAAGGCTGGGCGCATATTAAGCTATTTTCACGCTCAATGATTACTTTCTTTAATATTCACGGCTGGAAAATTTGGTAACTCCATAGCGAATAAGCTATGCGCCAATTACTGTCGGGTGAGCATGAAAATAACAAAATACATCATGCTCACCCACACGGTGCCGACATTACTCTTGTAAGTAACCCATTTTTCTCAATCGAGAAATCACGTATTCCAGGGCTGACTGCCAATTGGAAGCAGGAATACCTATCTCATTGATTTTATTGCAACTCAAGGTTGAATATTTAGGACGTTTAGCCAAAGTCACATATTGTTCTGATGTTATTTTACTGACCTTTGGCATGCGAGAAATCGCCCCCATCTCCGCAGCAACTTTAAATATGTGCTCCGCAAACTCACTCCAGCAGACCTCTTCATCCCCGCAGAAGTGATAAATCCCTCCCTGAACCTCACAAAGCAACATTTTTATCATCGCGTCTGCGATGTCCCCCGCATATGTCGGGCAACCGCGTTGATCGGCTACGATATCAAGAGATTCACGTTGCCGAGCAAGCCTCAGCATGGTTTTAACGAAATTTTCGCCATATTCACTGAAAACCCAAGAAGTGCGAAGAATTATCGCATCTTGCATTTCTGATACGATGGCCAATTCGCCATCACGCTTGGTTTTCCCGTAAATGCACAGTGGGCGGGTACCAGCCAACTCATTGTAGGGAAGCTTGCCCAGGCCATCAAAAACATAATCTGTAGAAATATGAAGCAGTCGGCAATCCATTGCCTTTGCAACCAAGGCCAAATTGGCTGGGCCCACAACGTTGGCTAACAACGCAGCCTCGCAATCTTGTTCCGCTTTATCAACGGCGGTATAGGCTGCAGCATTTATGATCGCCGTCGGTTTAAACTCCTGGACGACGGCCTTAACCTGCTCCAATTTGGAAATGTCCATCGTATTGCGGTCGGCCGCTAAAATAACCCAATCGGCGGGTACCCGATCGATAAAACAGCGCCCGACCTGCCCTTTAGCCCCGGTTAAAAGAACTCTCATTAAATCAGTTCTCTGAGAAATTTGCCGTTCTTGTCCTTTTCCGACAAAACAGGGTGCCGAACAGGCCAGGCCACGCCGACATCGGGATCATTCCACATCAGGCACCGTTCATGTTCTGGCGAATAGTAATCCGTGCACTTATATTCAAAATCCGCGATCTCAGAGAGCACGACAAAACCGTGGGCCAAACCTGGCGGGATCCAAAGCTGAGTTTTGTTCTCTTCCGATAGCACAATGCCTTCCCACTTGCCAAATGTGGGTGAGTCTGGGCGAATATCTACAGCAACATCATAAACTTCGCCTCGCACCACACGAACCAACTTGCCTTGCGGCTTGATATCTTGATAGTGCAGTCCGCGCAAAACCCCCCGAGAAGAGCGTGAATAATTGTCTTGGACGAAGTCCAAATCAATATCCAGCATGTCTTGAAAGCGACGCTTCTCGAACGTTTCCATAAAAAAACCGCGAGTATCACTAAATACCGTTGGTTGAATGACTTTGACTCCATCGATTTTAGTATCGATAACCTGCATTCTGCGTACCTCATAAGACGCGAGAATTTGTGCTCAAAAATTCTCGCAAAATACAGTCACTTACAACATCTTAGCTTTATTGGCGCGATGGCGAAAAACGTAAACAAAGCCTAATCCTCCTTATCGCCACCTGTTAACAACATGAGAACAGAGGCAAACAAGGGAGCCAGGAAGCATCATTTTGAGGTAAACGATTGATAAAATCCGTGACCAACCACAGCGTCTTCCTCTCAACGGCTTGATACTCACTACCATTAGCGCAAAACTTCAGTGTACCTTACTGATGCAAAGTAAGAGAAATGGTGGAGTTTATCGCTTCACAAGCCTGATAGGCTAACATACTCGCTGCTCTTGTCTCTCTCAACAGATCTTCAACAAGGCATTTCCAGGAGGGAACATCTCATATTCACACACCAGATACCGTGACCATCAATACCCTGCGGTTTTATGCCATAACGACATATCGTCCCAACAAAGTATCTTCAATGGCACCAGTATAATCTGATAGCGCGGATTTTTCATAAGGAAGTACTGATTATTATCAGATAAAGCCCATAAAAACGAGGGTGATCAGCCCTCGTCGATAGGTAGTCTCACACTCTTGGCTTTCGATTGTCTTGCAGCTGGCCTAACACCTCTCTGAGCGCCGGTAACAGATATGCTTAACGGTAGCCCTGCGGGTTTTTCTTCTGCCAATTCCAGGTGTCACGCATCATGTCATCGAGACCCCGGTTAACTTTCCACCCCAACTCTTGGTAAGCCAGATCGGCATTCGCCCAAAACGCGGGTAGATCGCCTTCGCGACGTGGCAAAATTTGATAGGGGATCGTTACGCCTGACGCTTTCTCAAACGCCTGAACCATCGCCAGTACAGAATGCCCTACGCCAGCCCCCAGGTTGTAGGCCTTAAACCCATTGATCTTCGGCAGATGATCCATCGCTTTCAGATGGCCTTCGGCCAGATCCATGACATGAATGTAGTCACGCTCACCCGTACCGTCTTTCGTCGGATAATCCCCACCGAAAATCCCCAGTTTATCTAACTTACCGATCGCTACCTGCGAGATGTAAGGCAGCAGGTTATTGGGAATACCGTTCGGATCTTCGCCGATCAAGCCCGATTCATGGGCTCCAACCGGGTTAAAGTAGCGTAAAGCAATAATCGAAAATTGCGGCTCAGCCTTAGCAAAATCCTGCAGAATCTGCTCCACCATCAGCTTAGACGTGCCATAAGGGCTGGTCGTGCCACCGATTGGCGTAGTCTCGACGTAGGGCACCGGCGAGTTGGCACCATAAACGGTGGCGGACGAACTGAAGATAAACGCATGAACGCGGGCACGGCGCATAGCGTCCAGCAACACCAGTGTTCCGGTGACGTTATTCTGGTAGTATTCCAGCGGCTTACGCGTAGATTCCCCTACCGCCTTAAGACCAGCGAAGTGAATGACGGCCGTAATCGGGTGCGCTTCAAAGATCCGATGCAGGCATTCCTCATCCTGGACATCGCCTTGATAGAACACCGCCGCTTTCCCCGTCAGCTTTTCCACACGGTGCAACGATTCCGCAGACGAGTTCGACAGATTGTCCAACACCACCACATCTTCGCCTCGTTCCAACAGAGATAAAACGGTGTGAGAACCAATGTAACCCGTGCCGCCGGTGACTAAAATTGTCATTCCAACCCCTTATACTCCGGATGTACCGAAAAATATCTCTTCGTTCTGTAAGAAAGCCTCTTACCAAGCCGCCTAAACAGGCTTGCATCGCCTCCCCTAAAGACATCATACCGCTCTCTGAATACGGCATGAAGCGAGAGCGGTAAAACCGCTCTCGTCACTGACTTATCACAACCCTTCAAAACAAACATTACGCTCCTGCGGCCAGCAGCGCCAAAATTTCGTCAGTTTTCTCTTGCATCAGCGCAACATCGGCACGCGATTCGACATTAAGACGCACCACCGGTTCCGTATTAGAAGAACGCAGATTGAAACGCCAGCCTGCGAACGCCATGCTGATGCCATCGGTGTAGTCCACCTCATCGGCATGCGGTAAATAGTGTTGTTTAACGCTTTCAATGGACATGGCAGGCTGAGCCAGCTTGATATTGATCTCACCGGAAGACGGGTAGGCGGCAATGCGATCCTGTACCAGTTGTCCCAGCGTTTGTCCCTTCACACTGACCAGCTCAGCGACCAGCAGCCATGGGATCATGCCACTGTCACAATAAGCAAAATCACGGAAATAGTGGTGAGCGCTCATCTCTCCACCATAAATGGCGTCTTCCGCACGCATGCGTTCTTTAATGAAAGCATGGCCGGTTTTCGACATCACAGGTACGCCCCCGGCATCGGTGACCACATCGACGGTGTTCCAACTCAGGCGTGGATCGTGGATGATCTTCGCGCCCGGCTGTTTCTGCAAGAAGGCCTCCGCCAGCAAGCCGACGATATAATAGCCCTCAATGAAATCGCCTTTTTCATCGAACAGGAAGCAGCGATCGAAATCGCCGTCGAACGCAATGCCCATATCAGCGCCATGCTCACGCACCGCATCGGCGGTATCCGCACGACACTCAGGCAGCAATGGGTTGGGAATACCGTTAGGGAAAGAGCCGTCCGGCTGGTGATGCACCTTGATAAACTCCAGCGGCACACCCCGCGCCTTCAATTGCGCCTCAATAGCATCGATCACATGCCCTGCCGCACCGTTGCCCGAGTTGATCACTAGCTTCAATGGCTTGAAGTTGTTCACGTCGACGTAGGACAGAATGTGCTCTACATAAGCCCCTAATACGTCCTGGCGAACATAGCTACCGCGCGTTGCAGCCGGCGCCTGAAACTGATTTTTCTCCGCCAGTTCTTGGATCGCTCGTAATCCGGTATCGCCGCTAATTGGGCGGGATCCTTCACGCACCAACTTCATGCCGTTGTAATCAATAGGGTTATGGCTGGCGGTCACTTCCACGCCACCATCCGTTTTCAAATAAGTCGTGGCAAAATAGATTTCTTCGGTGCCGGTTAAGCCGATGTCGATAACATCGGTACCCGCATCCTGCAAGCCTTTCGCCAACGCCAGCTTCAGGCTTTCACTGGTTAACCGCACATCGCTTCCCAACACGATATTTCTGGGCTTCAAAAACTCGCCGTAGGCGCGTCCAATACGATACGCGATGTCCTCATTCAGCTCTTCACCCAGTTTTCCCCGAATGTCATAAGCTTTAAAACACGTTAACTTTTGCATTGCCAAACCCTTTCTTAAACTCTGCCATAGCGATCTTGCAAACGTTCAATATCATCTTCTTCCAGATAGTGTCCCGACCTGACTTCGATCATTTCCAAATCGATTTTTCCCGGATTCTCCAACGTATGAACACTACCCGCGGGGATAAAGGTGGACTGGTTTTCCGACAAGAAGAACGTTTTATCATCAACGCTAACTTTCGCTGTCCCACTCACAACTACCCAATGTTCAGCACGATGGAGATGTCTCTGCACGGAAAGTCCTTCCCCCGGCCGTACAATGATTTTCTTCACCTGGAAGTGCGTACCGCTGTCAATGTCACAAATCTTGCCCCAAGGACGGTAGGCGGTGGAGTGCTGGCGAAAATGATGGAGATTGCGCTTTTTAAGCTCATCGACCACTTTCTTAACATCCTGCACTTTGTCTTTGTGAGCAATCAGCAGCGCATCATTGGTATTAACCACGATAAGGTTTTCCAATCCAATGGTCGCGACCAACGCAGATTCAGACGAAATGTAGTTGTCACTGGAGTCGATCGAGATAACCTCACCCACGTTGACATTGCCCAACGGGTCTTTTTCTGACACTTCCCACAATGAGGACCAAGAGCCGACGTCGCTCCATCCCGCATCAATAGGGATCACAACAGCATCATGTGTCTTTTCCATCACCGCATAATCGATGGAATCACTTGGGCAATGTTTGAAGATATCTTGTTCAACCCGGATAAAATTCATGTCGCGTTGACTTTTAGATACAGACTGCTGGGTTGTGCTGAAGATGTCGGGACTGAACTGCTGCAATTCCTGCAAGAACTTGGCCGTCTTAAACATGAACATACCGCTGTTCCAGCTGTAATCACCACTGGCAAGGTATTCGATCGCTTTCTCTAAACGTGGTTTTTCCACGAATGAATCAACCTTAAAGCAATCATTGGATAGGTGACTGCCGCGTTTTATGTAACCGTATCCGGTTTCCGGATGCTCTGGAATGATGCCAAACGTGACCAGTTGATTGTTGTCGGCAAAAGACATTGCCGTCTGGATCGCCGCATGGAAATTCTCTACTTTCGTGATCAGATGGTCTGCAGCCAGCACCAAAAGCATGCTGCCCTCGTCTTTTTCAGCAGCAAGATGAGCAGCCAGCGCCACTGCCGGCGCGGTATTACGCCCCACGGGCTCTAAAATAATATTGGTCGCTAATTGCCCAATCCCTCGTAATTGCTCTGCAACCAAAAAGCGATGTTCCTCGTTACAGATGACCAAAGGAGCGGCAACTTCGATACCGGTCAGACCCGACAAGCGCTGTAACGTCTGTTGCAGCAAGCTCACGCCGCTGTCATCAATAGATAAGAACTGTTTAGGAAACGATTCTCGCGACATCGGCCACAAGCGACTCCCAGTACCGCCGGCCATAACCACAGGAATTAGTTTGGACATTATCTACCCTTTACTCAGTCATCATTCTTATAAGGACGACGCCACGTATCAGCAGCATCATACTAAATACCGTACAATTATTAACCAATTGTTACACTTTGCGAAAAGCATGTATCCCTCTAACCTACCGTTCCTTAACAGAAAGTTATGTATAGAAATTAGTCAGGCAAGCATAAATATCGAAGGAACCACCAGCCGATAACATAACGTATTAACGCAAAAAAGAGCAGCATAGTGCTGCTCTTTCAGATTAATGCTCATAGTGAATATGTTGTTATCGACTGCGGGTAAAATACTGCGCCACGCGCAGTACATCTTTCTCGTCTAACGTGCCGGAGTCACTCAATAGGGTGATCCAGGATTTGATATAAGTGTATTTAGCAGAGGCCAAATCGCGCTGTGCGCTATAGAGCTGCTGTTCGGCATTGAGCACATCGACGTTGACACGTTGCCCAGCCAGCACGCTTTGCCGGGTCGCCGTCACCTGGGTCGTCGCCGATTGAACCGCCAGTTCATAGGCCGCCACTTTAGCGCTGCTGCTAATACACAAATTGTACTGTTTGCGCAGATCGTTGAGCGTGGTGCCCGTTTGCGCATCCATTTCATACATCGCTTGCCCGTAACGCGCCGCTGCCTGGCGGGTCGATGCCGAAACACCGCCACCGGAATAAATAGGCATGCTGACCTGCACGCCAATGCTGTCAGTACGGTATTTCTGGTTAACCGTGTTGTCGCTGCTGGAGTCGTTTTCCGAATGCGAAGCATACAGCTGAACCTGTGGCATAAAGCCAGCCCGGTTCCTTTCGACATCATACTTAGCAGCATCCACGCCATGACGCGAGGCGGCCAATACAGGGTTGTTCTCCAACGCGATCTTTTGCCACTCTTCGAACTTGGACGGGATTAACGGCGCCACTTTGAATTTACCCGGCCGCAAGACCTGCAATTCATCCAGTTGGTTCAGCGGCATGCCGATAATTACTTCCAATTCACGCTGTGCGGCATCCAGTGCATCGCGCGCTTCTATCACCTGTGCTTCAGCCAGGCTATAGCGCGCCTGAGTTTCGGATACGTCGGTAATGGTACCTTCACCGGCGCTCATCAGGCGATCGTTCAAAGTCAGCTGTTCCTTGTAAGCCGCCTTTTGCGCTTCGGCCAACGCGATTTGATCCTTGGAATAAGCCACTTCGACATAGGCGTTAATCACCCTCACCGCCAAATCCAGCAACTTACCGCGATAGCGCTCGTCCGACATCATGGTCTGCGCCACGCCGGCTTTGTACCTGGCGTAAGCTTCATAATCGAACAGCGGCTGCGTCAGCGTGATCGAACTGGAATAGCTGCGATATTGCTGCCGCCGGGTAACCTCCGAAACATTGCCGAAAAAGTCGCTTTGCGGGTACTTCTGAGTTTGCCAGTTGCGCGGCGAATTCTGGTAGTTCAGCGATACCTTCGGCAGCAGCCCTGCCCTGCCGATATTTTCGTTTTCATCTCCCGCTTCTTTCTCTTTTATAGCCGCCCGAAAGGTCGGGTCCTTTTCTAATGCCAGCGAATATGCGTCTAAAATCCCTATCGAATAAACCGGCGCAGACATCGCAAACAAAAGGGTGCCGATAACCAGACCGGCAGCCTGTCGTTTTGAATGAATCAAAATTATTCCTCGGTTAATGAAGTATGAGCGCGATCCAAAATAGGTTTAAACAGATAGCTCAACAGCGAGCGCGACCCCGTTTTCACGAACACCTCCACCGGCATCCCCGGCTTGATGTCCTCGCCACTGAGCATTTTCATGCCCTCCGGCGAGACCGTGACCTGCATCTGGTAGTAAGGTTCGCCATTGGCTTTGTCGACCAGGCGGTCGGCGGAAACCAAGGTGACGGTTCCCGGAATTTTCGGGGTTTTGTTTTGGTTGAAGGCGGTAAACATCAGATCCACCGGCAACCCGTTGTACACCTTATCGATCAGGTCGACTTTGAGGCGAGAATCCACCACCAAAGTCGCCTGGCTGGGCACAACGTCCATCAGGTGGTCACCCGCTCCCACGACGCCCCCCTGAGTGAAGATATTCAATCCAACCACGGTGCCGTCCACCGGTGAGGTGATGGCGGTGTTGCCCAGATCGAAATCGGCCATTTGCAGCTTGTTGCGGAATTCGCTGGCGTCCATTTGAGTTTGCGCCAGCTGCGTTCTGACTTCGCGCTGGTAGTCGGCGAAACGCTGATCGATGCGTTGCTGTGATTCCAGCAACTGCTTTTGCAATTGGCCAATCCGCCCCACCGTTTCATCAATGCTGCTATTTACCTCGGCAAACTGGCGCTGCACTTCCAGGTAACGGTTACGCGGTAGGTAACCGTCCGCCGCCAACTGCTTCATGCTGTTCATCTGCTCACGCAGGCTGGAAAGCTGGATCTGTTTGTTACCGCGCGAATCCTGCAGTCCTTTTAATTGGAAACGGATTCCGTCCATTGACTGCTTATAGCCGTCGATTTCACTTTGCAGCGCTTGGCGGCGGGAGGCGAACAGCTGCGTTTGCAATGCAATGATTTCTGCCACGCGAGGTTTATCTTTCACCGCGTCCAAAATGGGTGAGAAAGTCACTATGCTCAACCCATCGCGTTCTGCCAGCAAGCGCCCTTCTGTCGCCAGCGTGGTGTAGTACTGATCCCGCAGCGAATCAACCTGAGCTTGAGCCTGCACCTGGCTGAGCTGCACCAGCACCTCACCGGCTTTCACTTTGTCGCCATCTCTGACCGCAATATTCTTAATGATGCCGCTGGCCGGGGCCTGCACCGTTTTGCGGTTGCCGGAAACGGTTACCGATCCCGGCGACGCCACCCCTTTATCCAACGGCGCAAAGGCCGCCCAGGCTAAAAACCCGAACAGACCGATCCCGACCACCAGCCACCCCATACGGGTAAACCGCCGTTCATCTTGTGGGATCTCTTCAGTATACGAGTCTTGCGGCTCGCCAATATGCGTAGACATACCAACTCCTTTGACTGTCGGCGACGCAAAAGCGCCGCCGGGCAAGTTCACGGCTTAATTAATTTGAGTTTTAGGGATTTCGCCTTCATCCGGCTCGGAGTTCACCGCACGCACCGCCTGCGGAGGCACCTGCGCTTTTTGCGCATTCGCCAACGCCTGCAGCACCTGCTGCGTTGGGCCGAATGCATTGACGTTCCCGTTAACCAACAGCAACAGCTTGCTGGTCATCGACAGCAGATTGGTGCGGTGAGTGATCAGGACCACCGTCTTATTACGCTGTTTAAGGAACATGATGGCCTGGTTCAACGCTTTCTCGCCGGCATCATCCAGGTTGGAGTTAGGCTCATCCAACACTACCAACGCGGGATCGCCATACAATGCCCGCGCCAAACCGATACGTTGCTTCTGCCCGCCGGACAACCCTGCACCACCGTTGCCGATCACCGAATCGTAACCGTTAGGGAAACGCAGGATCAGTTCATGCACACCAGCCAGCTTGGCAGCCTCAATCACTTTCTCTGAATCGATGTCGTTAAAGCGAGCGATGTTCTCGGCGATAGTGCCGGCGAACAACTCGATGTCCTGCGGCAGATAGCCGATATAGGGCCCCAGTTCGTCTTTGTTCCACTGGTAGATGTCGGCATTATCCAACCGCACTATCCCTTCGCTCACAGGCCAAATACCGACCAGTAAGCGCGCCAATGTTGATTTGCCCGACGCACTCGGACCGATAATCCCCAGCACATCGCCGGGTTGAATGGCAAAACTTACGTTATGCAGCACCGCATCCCCTTTCGATCCCGGAGGCGTGGCGGTCACGCCTTCTACGGAGAGCACACCTTCCGGACGCGGCAGCGACATGCCGGTACCACGCTGCGGATGCGTTTCCAGCAGCTTGACCAAGCGGCCATAAGAAAGTTTGGCCGCGCTATAGCTTTTCCAAACGTTAATGACCTGCTCGATCGGCGCCAACGTTCGCCCCATCAATATAGAACCGGCGATCATCATGCCGGGCGTGATGTGCCCATCAATCGCCAACCATCCCCCCAGGCCCAACACTAAGGACTGCAGCGACATACGCACGAACTTGGTGATTGACGTGACCCGCGATGCGCGTTCGCTGGCGATGCGTTGGCTGTTCAAGAACCGCTGGTGCAGACCGAACCACCGGCGTTTCAGGTTAGGCAACATCCCCAAAGCCTCGATCACTTCGGCATTTCGCAGATTGGTGCTGGCCAAATTACCTGACATGATCGACAGCTTGCTGGCTTCTCCCAGCGGCTTTTTCGAAACCACTTCATTGATTACCGCCAATGCGATCAGCAACAGCGCACCGACCAGGGCGAAAAGGCCCAACCAAGGGTTAAAGAGGAATATCACCAACAGATAGATCGGAAACCACGGCGCATCAAAGAAGGCGAACAGCGCGCTACCGGTGAGGAATTGGCGCAGATTGGTCAAATCGCTCAGCATCTGACCGGCGTCAGACGAACCGTTTTTCAGATTCGCTTCGTAGGCCGCGGTATAGACTCGCGTGTTGAGACGCATATCCAGCTGGCTGCCGATGCGGATCACCACCATGCTGCGCACGTATTCCAACAGCGACATCATGCCGAACATGCCCAGCATGATCAGCGTCAGCATTAACAGCGTGATTTCATTGCGCGAAGGCAGCACCCGGTCGTAAACCTGGAGCATATAAATGGAAGGAACCAGCATTAACAGGTTAATAAACGCAGTAAATATACCAACGGTCCAGAAGACTTTGCTGCGTGTACGTATAACATCCGCAATTTCGTTGCGCGGGATAAATTGATTCACGTTCTGCCCTTACATCATGTGCACTGTCAGTCCAATCCGCATTGACCCCCTCCCCAAAGAAATTCCTAAAAAAAGAATTATCCCGAGAAGGCTCACCTCAAAGAAATGCCCGAGACTGCAGATACTTTCGTTAACTATAGGTAGAGAAAGTGAAAACCGGCAAGGTGGGCCATAAAAAAAAAGCCGATCAACGCGCCTGACAAAAGCCAAATAAAACAATGCGATATGAGAAAATAAAAGCAAGAAGGGAAGATAACGAAATGGAATAACTTAGAGAGAATGACGCCGCTCACAAAATTAAACATGCGGGGGATTACGCCCCCGCATTATTTAACCCCAAATAGTTCCATGTGGAATTATTTGTTCTTGCAGCTTTACCCTTAGGCGTAGTGCAGAGTATCCACCAATTGCTGGTGGTTCTGGCCAGTCAGGTATACGACGGTATCGTTAAGATCCAGCGCGTGGTTATCATTGTTGTCGATAATCACATAGGAGCTGGCGGTATTGCCGCCACCGCTGAATACAACGGATGCCACACCCACTTTCGACGTCAGCGAGTTGTTGCCATCCAGACCGAGAATACCGCCCAGAAGGCCGATAACGCCATTGGTCAAACCGCCCACCAGGGTCCCCAACAGCGCATCCAGCGTATCTGCTGAGCGCGTGCCGTAGTCCGCGACCGCCGTGCCGCTGGCGTCATTGGAGATAGTCAGGCCGCCATGGTTAACATCGACAATCTTGTCTTTGAGGCTGCTAAAGTCTTTGATGGTCACACCGGCCTGCGTATTACTCGCTTTGATGTCGTAGATGTTCGCACCCGCACCGCCGGTCAGCGTGGTGTTGCCAATCACGCCCAAAGTGTCGGCAGCGCTTGAGCCTTCTACGGTCAGTTGATAACCGTTCAGACCCAACGCCGTCAGCACAGGCGCAAGCAGGTTGGTAGTGACGACGCTCAGCGGCAGAATGTTCAGCAGTTGAATGATAATGCCGTCACCGGTGCCGCCATGGCTGGAGTCGAGATTCAGACCAGCGGTGTTAGTGGATGCATTGATATCACGCACGTTGCTAAAACCGCTGCCCAGCGTCAGATCCAGCGCGTGATCACCGGTCACGTTGATGGTCTGAACCTGCGCATTGGTGCCGGCCAACGACAAGATATTGTCAAAACTACCGGTCCCGCCCGAAGCCACGTTCACCGTACTCAATGCAGTACCACCAATCAGGCTGCTGCTGCTGTTCAGGCTGATGGCGCCGGCATTCACGTTGGCAGAACTCACCGCATCAAAGTTGATGTTGAAGTGGTCGGTGGCGTTTTGGACGAAGGTAAAGTTCAGCGTACTGGCGGAGGTCGCGTCACCTTTCACTTCCAGCTGTGCGGCGTTACCGCCGGCAGCGTTGATGACGTTGACGTTAGCCAGGCCGGAGATCACGAAGCCTTGCGTCCCCAGGTTGGTCGCCGCTGCGTTCTGGGTGACTGTGCCGCCCGTAGTGCCTTCTACCGTAGACGTGCCGTTGGTCAGGCCAAAGTCGAAGGTGTTGGTTGGCGTAGTGACGCTGGTGGTGGTCGGTGAACCAATCAGCGGTGTCGTAATCAGCGTACCGACAGACTTACCGATATAGCCGGTCAGATCAATCTGCTCAAAGTTCGAGAAGTTGTTGGCGTTGCTGCTCACTGTGCTGGTGCGAACGCCCAGGGCGTTCTGGTTAGTCACTACGGTTTTGGTGATAAAGTTGGCGGAGATGGAGTCGGTACCTGCGCCGCCATCAGCCTTAACCGTGTTCGCGACAGTGTTCGCCCCACCGGAAACACCGTTGCCCGCCCAGTGCAGGCTGTCGTTACCGGCGCCGAGGTTAAACTTCGCCGTGCCGGTCGCGATGTTTGCCGTCGAAGTAACGACCACGTTGTCTGCGCCGGAGCTGGCATTCAGGATCACGTTGCCGTTGTTGACGGTGACAGCAACCCCTGGGTTGACACCGTTGTCAGACAGGTTAACCGTTGCCGCGCTGGTGCCGTTGATGGTCAGGTTGGCCAAGTGATCGGCGAACTTCAGGTTGACCAGGCTGGCGGCATTGGCGTTCAATTGGACATTCGTCAGTACAGCTGTTTCGGCGTTGCTAATTTGGTGTGAAGCCCCGGTATTTACTGTTCCCGTAGCGTTACCGCCCGCAGCCGTTGCGGTCAGCGAAGCTGCCGTTTTGTACAGCAGACTGGTACCGATATCAAATTCGAACCCATGCTGTTGAGTTACAGTTGTGGCATCAGTAGCAGTCGAAGTACGAAGATCATTAATTATTGCCTGTGTAATCAATGACTTGGAAGAAAGCCCACTATAAAGTGCAAGTTGTGCCGCCGTGGCAGCTGCGCCATGAACGGCAGTATAGACATGCTGGATAAAATCATCGCCAGATAGCTGCGCACCTTTACGCTGGAATTCTGCAGATCCTAAAAGACTGGTAATGAGACTTTCAAAAGACTTGCCAGCTTCAAGTTTTTTACTGTAAGGATCCAAGCCCGCGGCATCAATTGCACGATCAGGAACGGCGAGATAGATAGAGGCCACTTGCTCTTGATAAACAAGCGCCGCCAACTCGCCAGGTGCATAAACCTTGCTTGCTCCATTAAAATGCGTCTGAGCGAGAGCGTCGGATGGTGATACCGTCCCCCTCAGAGAGGCGATGACTTCCAAAGCAACTTGGGCACGCGACGTCCCCCCCGTGAGTTCACTGAGGTAAGTGTTAAGTTCACTTTGCGTAGGCGCACGCTCATAACCTTGCACGAACAGTCTGGTTACAAAGTCAGTATTGCTCACACCTGATAAGTAAGCTCGTCCCTTGATTGCATCCGTAGCCGCATCTAACAGCGTTTTTGTTCCAGCACTTATCGCACTGCCCCAAGTATTAACAATATCTGGTGTAATACCTGCACCTAATACATAATACAGAGCCTGAATATCGGCGGCACCACTTCCTGAGGAAGCTGCGGCGCTTGCAGACGGATAAAGTATGGTATCAATAGTATTCGTGAAGGAGTCTTGTGCAGCTAACTGTGTCGAATCAAAACCACTGTAATCCAACACCCCATTGACAATCTTGGAAAGAATCTGGCCAACCGTTCCGCCACCAAGCAATTCCGTCAAAACGGCCCCTGATGGAGCTTGCCCATAAACGTTGGTGTAAACGCTCTGCACAATTTCCGAGGTAGTCTTTCCAGCATATAAGGCTTGCCCTTGAGCTGAAGACAGTAATGTTTGTACATAACCATCCGAAGTAACCACTGCTCTTTCTAACTGTCCCCCGATAGAGTCATAAGCAGAGATTGTTGATTTTGTTCCCAATACTGCATAAAGAAGAGCTGCTGCTTCTTGTTGATACGCTAAACCAGCCATTATAGTTCCCCTTGCAATGCTAAATGCAAACTGTTTAGAGAAGCCGAAAGATAAGAAGAAACGAAAGACAAAATTGAACCTAAAAGAAAACATAAAGGTTCACGATTTGAGTTAAGTTCACCAATCAAAGCTTGTCAAGAACAAGGGAGCCATTAAAAAAACAACTATAAATCAACCAGTTAAAAAATAAATTAAATAACTAAGATTATTATTATCATTCAATTATTTTAGCAAAAAAAAACCCAGGGAGCCCTGGGTTTCGAGTTACAAGAAATAAATAAAGAAACGCTAGCTGCTAACTATATGATTTTTCATCTTTCTGCCGAAAGCGACAGCAGGTTCTTCTACGAATTTATAAATCACATGAGAAATTGGAATTGTTACAATTACCCCGATGATAGCCCAGAAGAGCTTCCAATTTGAATCGAGTGTATCGGAAAAATATTCAAACAAAACAAGAATTGAAGGATGAATCAAATAAACAGAGTAACTTATTGTCCCCAAAAAAACAAAGAAACGATTTTGCAATCTCACTTTCGTTGTAAAAATGAAAAAGAGCACGACACTCAACAGATAAGTGATGATATAGCGAATACCATTACCAAATAAACCACCATATGCAAAACTACATATTACTGGAATCATAAATACATAAACAAAAATATACCTTCCACATAACTTCTTCGCGTAATAATCACCATGAAGAATATATGCGCGCCACATCCCACCAAACATCATTAACGATAAAGCAAGTGGCAGAGCAACAGGAAGAGAAATTCCACTAAAATAGCGAACCCCACCTAAGAACAAAGCAAAACCGAGCATTACCAGAGAAAGATAAAAATTTGTCCTGAGATTATTCAATATTCCCATCACAAAAAGAAATACGCATAACGCATAGAAAACCAACTCAATAAATAATGTCCAATAAACACCAACGATATCTCTAACCCCAAAAGCAGATTGAAACATAGTGATATTAGACAATATTTGAAGAATAGGATATGACGCGCCACAAAAATAGCTGACGACTAAAAAAATAAAAAGCGATACCCAGTAGGCCGGATAAAGACGAAAAAAACGAGAGATGAGAAAGGCTTTCACACCACCATTCTTTTCTTTAAAACTAAAAGGGATAATAAACCCACTAATAATGAAAAAAAGTACGACACCAATCTTTCCAATATCAATAAAGTCATGAAATATGACCGAAGAACTCAAATATAAAGGAACAATAAAATGTGCTATAACGACACCAATAGCAGCTAAGCCACGTATGGAATCCACATACTCCAATCGCCCAGGGACCCCGGAACTAGCTTTCTGCTGAGGTAGGTCTCTGTTCATATCATCCGCCAAAATAAAATTTCGTTCCATACAAATTACAAACTCAAGAATGGATTAGGTAATAGCCTGCAAATCAGTAACCGCTATTAATGGTCAAAATAAAGGCAGTATTGATAGATGCGGTTTCCTTCCCAACATTTACAATATTGATAATAGCCTGACCTGCCTTCTGAACGATAGCTGAATAAATCACACCTGGTACACCGAGTGCGGGAGTAACAGAGACAACAAGAAACCCCTCCTTTATCCGATCATCTCGCACCGTCAGCTCGCCTGAGGAACCTACAGCGACTGAAACCTTATATACTTCTGTCTTTACAACAAGATCGAGGAATTTATCAATCTGCCACTCTCCTGGATTCCCTTCCTTAGTGCATACCCATTCACAAGGCATACCCGGATAAACATTTTTATTAATCGCTCTATCACCTCGTTTAAACTTTCCTTTTTTTGGGAGACCAAAGTACGTGGTTTTATACCCCAAAGATTCATGATCGCAAGAAAGGTAACTTAATGAAGTCGGGTTTAATTTGAAAACAATAGCAGAGTCATTATTTATTATATTGTCCTTGAAAAGAACCGTGTCCGTAAGATTGACCTCCGAGTAAAAAACAGCAAAACCTGAGGCGGTACTTATTCTGTTTCCGGAAAATATACTGCCAGACACATCACCCAGCATAATATGCCCCATGTTTTTTTCAGAAACTACATTTCCTGAGAAAGTCGTCCCACCCCCTATTTTCAACACAGCAGAATCCTTGCCTGATTTCGACTTCAAACTATCAGAAAAAAAATTACCTTCAATGACGCAATCTCTTGCGCTCAGAAGGGTTCTGCACCGAGAGACTCGATTGTTTGATATCGTTGCATGATTAGCTGAAATGCCAGGGAAATCGGCTTTTTCAGACAATGCGCAATCAGATACAAAGTTTTGAGAGATAATAGTATTCTCTACATCAACACCATTTTGTGAACTAAATGAAATCCCCGCCTGCTGGGTATATTGAACAGAATTTCCTGAAATCAGAGTTTTATTGCTAGAATGCCTCTGAGGGTTATTATAAACTGCATTATCTATAACAATGCCAAATCTTTGCACTGCCGTAATATTATTATCCACAACCTTCAGGTTTTCTATATTTGTAAAAGAAATACCGTAAGAGGTATTCTCGACTGTATTCCCTTGCACTAACAAATTATGGAAATAAGTTGAAGACCCCTTTACCTCGTCATTTAATGTTATCCCACCGCCATTGGTTCCTTTAAGCCCATAACGATCGGCACCGCCATGAACGCGGTTATATATAACTTTACCATCTCTAGAATCCCGGCTGCCGGTTTTCAAAAGAATACCGTCACCATTGTGGTTATAAATATGGTTATCAAATATCATCCACCGAGAGCTAGAACGTACTACTATCCCCTCTTCTCCTAAATCATGCAAAGTGCAGTGCATGACTCTGAAAGAATGGCTGCTAGTGATGGCAATTGCATCTGTTCTAAAACTTATATCCAAATTAGACAATGAGAACCCAGTACAGCGCTCGATCAAAACACCACTCGCAGACTTACTCCATAACTTCTCCACCTTTGAGGAACTTAAGATTACATCTCTGATAGAAAAATTACGCCGCTCTACAGCACGAAAAAAGTACTCCGTATCGGAGTCTGAATCCAAGTAAATTAATCCATGGCCGAAAATATGGCAATTAGAAGGAAGTTCAAATGATGCACGAGAAAGTCGGTATTCTTTTTCAATATTAATATTGACAATGTTGTTTTCTGAAAGCTCATGGGCCTTAGAAAACATTAAAGAAAAGGCAGTATAGTAATCAGATACCACACCACTTGACTCAGTATTCGCTTTGTCAGCTTGTTTAGGAAGAAACATTTCTGGACTTAAAGTAACTTGTCCCTCGATAGTTTTAACCCCTCCCATTACAGAGTCTCTGACAAACTCAACTTGATTTGCTTTTGGTAATGGTTCTGCACTAGCTTTAAATGAATAAAGTCCAGCAGCACCTACCAAAAACTTGCCAACAAGCTCTCGTCTATTCATACTTCCCCCTCAGTCATCGCTTCAATACGCGCCGTCTCTTTTCAACACCACGCCTATAGTTTTAAAAAGAATTGCGATATCATTCCAAAGCGCCCAGTTTTTTACATACCAGGCATCAAAGTAGACACGCGTATCATAGTCTATATCATTTCGACCACTGACCTGCCACAAGCCGGTCATACCAGGCTTAGCCATCAAATAGTAATCAACATCACCGGCATAGCGACAAAGTTCCTCTTCAACAACGGGCCTAGGTCCCACCAGGCTCATCTCACCAATGAGAACATTCCAAAGTTGAGGTAATTCATCCAAACTCGTTTTCCGAATGAATGAACCAATCTTTGTTATTCTCGGATCATTTTTCAGTTTAAAGTCAGTTGCCCACTCTTTACGAGCATCCTCGTTCGTCCTCAATATCTCTTCCAATACCTCTTTAGAATTTAGAACCATAGACCTAAATTTCAAACATTTGAATTTCTTTCCATTATGACCAACACGCTCATGACCATAAATAGGACTACCGCCATCGCGAGAAATTTTATATGCCAAAATTAAAAGAACAGGAGAAAGAAGAATTAATATAGCTAATGAGCCAAATATATCGAAAGTGCGCTTAATCAATCTCGATGATCTTTTTGCCAAATTATTACTGACACGCAGAATCATGACTTCATGGCTGAAGATAAATGACATATCTGTACCATAAAGAGGAACACCACGCAGTGTCGGTATTACAGAAATAGAACGGCAATTATGCTTGGCAAGCTCTTTTAACCAATAATCTCTTTCTGCATGCTGTTCGAACTCAAGGGCAATGATAAATTGTGTATTATCCGTATCTATTCTTTCCCAAAGTTGCTTCTGTGTCGCAATTACAGGAACCCCAAGAAAAGTATCATCACAAGGCTCACTAGTACATACAAATGCAGACACCTGGAATCCTAAGACCTCTTCGCTTTGCAGTGCGACAAATGCTTCTTTAGCATTTCGACCAGTGCCTATAATAACGGTATCTTTTTTCCAGATACCAAATTTGTTAAGAAGCCGCTTTGTAAATGCTCTGCTTAAAGGCAGAAGAGTTATGATCATCACCCAAGAAAAAAGCCAAATATATCTGGAAAAATCCCATTTCGAAAATGCTACAAGGGCCAAGTCAAGGACAGAGAAAATGATCAATGTTCTAATCACTTCTTTAAGTTCAAACCAAAATGGTTTCCGATACGTATAATGCCGCAACCGCGTCCAAAACCATAAGACACAGAGCAATGACAGTATAAATTGAGCTAACGCCCTTGTGGCAAATTCAGTTTGTGGTAGGAATTGCTCAATCCCTCCAAAAATAAAATAAATCACAATGCAAGAGAGATAAAATGACGCATTGAAAATAATAAGATCAGATATAGCTAAAGCGAACTTTGAAACAAAGCCACTTACATTTTTTTTAGTACCCATTGAATCATCTCGTCTGATACAGTTTAATTCAAAATAAACAGCATTGAATTCACCAGAAATAATAGAAGCAGAAACATTAAAGTAATTAATATTGTATGCGTTTTTTCTCTGAGAAGTCTTGCCATTTATTCGAAACGTACGCATCGATCTCTTTTCTAAACCTTGCAGTAGAAAATTTCTCAGCATGAGTTCGACAATCTAATGGACTGATTGATTCACTTATTACATCAAATTTTTCAATCGCTACAATCAGTGAGTCAACGGATTGTTGTGGGAAATGAATACCTGTCGCAGAAGATTCGCCATAGGGTCGCACAGTTTCGAGGGATCCCCCTTTACCAAAAGCGATCACGGGTGTACCGCAAGCTTGTGCTTCAACAGGAGTAATTCCAAAATCTTCTTCAGCAGCAAAAACAAAAGCTTTCGCTTTTGCCATCAAATTTTTCATAGCCTCATCGCTTTGATAGCCTAATATCTCAATATTTGTATTTTTTCCGGCGACTTTTTTTATTTTCTCCATTTCGGAACCATCACCAATAACAACTAACTTTTTTGTTGGCATATGAGCAAATGCTTCGACGACTAAATCAACCTTTTTATATGGTACCAAACGGGATGCCGTAACATAGTAATCATCTTTATTATCGACCAGTTCATAGCGCTGAACATCTACCGGAGGATAAATGACATCAGCATCACGTCCATAAACCTTTTTTATTCTCCGTGCGATAAACTGTGAATTGGCGACGAAATGATCTACTCCATTTACAGTTCTGTAATCCCACATACGCATTTTATGTAAGATATATTTCGCAAGACTGCCTTTAAAACCACGATTCAACCCTGACTCTTTCAAATATTGATGTTGCAGATCCCATGCATATCTTATCGGAGAATGTACATAGCTTATGTGAAGCTGGTCAGGTCCGGTCAGCACTCCCTTCGCGACAGCATGGCTACTTGAAAGGATAACGTCATGGTGACTAACATCTAATTGTTCAACAGCAAGAGGCATCAGGGGAAGATAGTTTTGATATTTAGATCTTGCCTTTGGCATTTTTTGAATAAAACTAGTCTTAGCACGCTTGTTTTTAAACGCATCCATTCTGGTTTTATCAGATAAAAAATCGATAATAGAATACAGTTCTGCTTCAGGATAGAGCTCAAGAAACTCTTTTATCACCTTCTCGGCACCAGCAAAAGTCACTAACCAATCAGCTACAATTCCAACGCTTATTTTATCATTTAGCATTATTTCCTCGCGTAACATATAGCCTTAGTCAATCAAAAATTTTATTTTTCAATGCATTGCAGATGGTTTCATCGCTAAAGTTCATACTAATGACTTCATTTAATTTCCCATCGAAGTGAACTCTTGGTTTCAGCGCACTAAGCCCCTCACCCAATGATGCGATATCTTTAAAACAAACGATAACATCGTGACCTAATTCCTTTTCTGCCCATAAAAGAAAATCGCTTTCAACGCTTATAACTCTTACACCAGCACTGAGTGAATAGAAAAAACTCCCGCTGACAATCATGTCACTATCAGCATGGGCGATAATAAGTCCCTGGGAATTATTAATGAGCAAATGAGCCTCATTATCACTTAGGAAGCCAGCACGAATATCAATGTTATCTCCGGCTATTCCAGTTAAATAACTTAAGTACTCAGTGTCATCGCAACTTCCAGCAATCGTTAGTTTAACATTTTTGGGCACAGCAGCGATAAGCTGATCCAGCTTCTTATATTTCGTGATTCTTCCAAAAAAAACATAAGAAAGTAATGGTGGTTCAACAGCCACGACCGGAATAACGGATTGATACAAAGGATGAGGGATATAACGTTTATTATCCTGACTAGCCACCGGAGAGTGCATGATAACTGAATCATATAAAGACTCCAGAAAATCTGTATACTGTCTGGCACGTTTAATATCAGACTCAACTGCAGCATGCGGATAAAAATTATGCCTCACATAAACAACCCTCCTCGAAACAAGTTTAAATAGCCACGTTTTGAGGTAACACTTAGTGAGACAATAGAAGCTAATTCTTCCCTTTTTATTAATTAACCCAGACTCGAGCCAATTAACAAAAGCATAATCAAACTTTCTAAATTTAAACTTTGCAAGACTCAGCAATAGCTCTTTTGATGTATGCCCTTCGATACTGCCAAATTTAGACAGGAGGATTTTAAATCTGTTACTGTATTCATTGACGCCATTATTTTTAGGGTAATATAAAATTCTCATATAATCACATATACCCAATCATGATTCAGTCACATCCCAAAGGTCATATGGAAACGCTTGGAAGAGCTTTGGCACAAGGCTATTCATATCTATAGGTTCTGCGTGTTTAAGCTTGAATGCTTCATCAACACTTTTGGCCACTGGATAGTAATCCCGTCCAGTTCCTTGATAGTAGTCATCGTATTTAAACATTGATTCACCACTTTCACCATCGAGGAAAATAGCAGGTATTCCGTATGCTTCTGCAATGATAACGCCATGTAAAGAACTAGAGATGACGAATGAACTATTTACAATTCTACGAGTGAAGTTTAACGCCCCCTGCCTTGGCGAGCATAACATATGTCTATATTTTTCGTATTTCCCCATATCTTCATTCATGTGAGGAATGACAAGAACCTCTCTCTGCAAACGTGCATCTTCTAAAATTTTCTTGCTAAAAATGCTAGGTAATAAAAGCGCAGGGTCTCCATAAACCTCAGGTACATCGATCCCTTTGTCTTGCAGAACTTTACGCGTCTTGGGTCCACGAACTGCACGAACATCCAAGCGAGAAAAATTTAACTTATCTAGAGGTATTTTTCCATTAACACCGGTCCCCCAAACGCAATCGCCCTGGTTGGCAAAATGCATGACGGAACCAATTGATAAGAGTTTATTAGATGAACTTTTCTTATCCATAATTTCTTTATCTTGGAGGATAAGCATTTGCTCAACAATTACCTTAGCCAAATGATCGCCGGCATTAGGAATACCATCTTTTGGTTCCCACCAAAAAACACGCTTGCGCATTTTATCATTTTTTGAAAAACTTAAATTTAACATATGAATACAATTCCAGATATGTGTGGTATGAGAACAATAAAATCAATGCACGAGCTTTTATTTCTGCATTTCGTCTAGTCGCTGGGAGCAGCCATTCGACAAAGTAACCAACAAAAAGGTAGCTGAGGAAAACTGATATCGACGCGCCAAACGCACCCAAGGTGGGGATAAGCGCAGCATTAAGAATTAAGCTTAATGCCAAGCCAAATAGATTTCTTACAATAGCAAAGCGTTCCAACTTGAAGACGCTATAATACAAACCACTGAGATTAACAATCACCAGAACCGGGAGTGCCAGCATTAACATAGAAAAAACGGCTATTGACTCTTTAAACGCATCGCCTAGCAAAAACGGGATCAGAATGGGCGAAATTATAGCAAGAAAGACACTCATAGGGATGCTAATCAACATACCATAGAGATATAGCTTCTCTAAATAACTCTCTTTATCAATCTCTTTATTTTTACTGATGTAAGGCAGAAACACACCAGCCAGCAACGATGGAATTGATAATAGCTGCTCAACCAGTTTATAAGCGCCCGCGTAAATACCAACACTTGCCGTCCCGGCCATAATAGATAACATAAACTGATCAGTCCTCATGTTTAATTGGACTACGACTACCGACATCCAAAAAAATAAAGAACGACTAAAAAGATGCTTTCTTATTATTCCACGTGATGCCGCGCTGCGTACCTTTGTAATCTTCATTTTATGCTTTTTAGTCAAAAAAACACAAATGATGTTTATTAAAAGATTACTAAATGCATAAGTAAAAAGAAGGTAAATAAAATTGCCCGGCCCGCTAAAACAGATTGCAATCCGGAGCAAAGCCAAAGCAAGAGACACAGTAAGTCTAACTTTAACTAAGATCTGATTTTTTAAATTAGCTTCAAAATGATAAGTGAATATTTCAAATGGAGATGCGATAAAAGCAATTAGCAAACCATAAAAAATCACATCATAGTTGTTATAGTATAAGAATATTGCAGCAAAAGAGAGAAAAAAAAGGGAGCTGGCAATTTTTATGTAAAATGCCTGAGAGAATATCAGCGCTTCTCGTGCAGGATCTTTGAGCGAGGAATACACTCGCCTAATACCAAACTCTGAAACCGTTACAGCCAGAGCATAATATAGCTGAAAGATAGCAAGTCTACCAAAGTCCTCCACTCCCAAATACCGGATAATAACCACATTGGAAATGAGCAAAATGAGCGTAGTAGAGAACTTCTCAAAGATTAAATAAATGAGATTGGATAATAACTTTCCCATTATACTTACTGTGCCTTGTTAAGAGTTAAGAGAATTAATAAGTTGATTCAGTTTATTAGCTGATATGTCCCAAGAAAACCGCTTTACGTTGTCAGAACCTTTATTTATCAAACTCTCTCTCAATGCTTGGTCTTGTACAATTCTATCGAGAGCTTGAACAAATGTTGCCTCATCCCAAGGATCAAAGAAAAGTGCACTATCCTGCAATACTTCAGGCATGGAGGCTTGGTTCGATGAAACTACCGGACAAGCACAAGCTTGCGCTTCTAAAGGAGGTATACCAAACCCCTCGTAAAATGATGGAAATATAAAAGCCAAGGCTGAATTATAAAGCGCAACTAACTCGTCATCTGAAACCCGCCCCAAAAGTTCGATTCGACCAGATTTTAACAAGTCAGATGATAAGTTTGAGGTAGCAAAACTACTGTTAGTTCCACCGATTATTTTCAACTTAACATTCGAGTTTTCTGATATCTTCTCAAATGCACTAATTAATCCATGGAAATTTTTGTGATAATTATTTGACGATACCGCCATGAAAAAAGACTGTTCATCAAATGCACTTGTTTTTTTAAAGACCTCACTAGAAGCATTGTAAATAACGTGAATATCTTTTTCCGGGTAATGGTAAAAGTTCGAAATTTCTTTTTTAGAGAAATCACTTACCGTAATGAGTGCTGAACTAGTTTTCAAAACCCTGGGTATAATTATATCGTACAGTAGTCTGAATTTCAGGGAGTAGCTTTTGGGGTATTTTTTATAAGTTATATCATGCAATGTCGATATTTTATTATTATAGCGAACAGGTGATGTATTGCCTAAGTTCACCAACAATGGATTATCGTTGGATTTTAGAAAACCAGGTAGTTCAATTTGCTCCCAGTAATGTCCAGTATGGTTACCAACTACTTTAACATTTAACTGTTCAGCGACATCCTTTCTTTTTATATTATCAGGCGAAACAAAAACCAGATCGTTGCGAATCTTACTCAGCGAGATAGAGATAGACTCTGCAAAACGCTGCACACCTGTTAAATCTTGCGTTAGAAATCTAGCATTAATATAAATCATAAAAAACCTCTCACAAGCCACTCATTTCTAACATCCTACTAATCCTATTGGATGTTACTAAAAGAATCATTAAAAAATATACTTTCGTGATTCTTCATCTCTTGCTGACTGTTTTATAGCAGTAACAAATATCAGAAGTTTCGCTATCGTCAGAATAACAAATGGTCCCGACTGGAAGAAACCAACTGATACTGTCATCATCCAAATTAAATTAAAGAATATTGCGTTATAGAGAGGATTGAAAGGTAGTCTTATATTAATTAATGTTATTTTGCACAAACCATACGCCAAGAAGGCAAGAACAATAATCGTTCCAAGCGGCCCTACAGTTTTAATGAACGATACCACAGGGGTTTGTATATTCCTTTTATAATTCGCCAAACTACTCTCTTTTAAGATGGCCTTCACCTCTCCATCATCATCAGTTTCAGTCGGAGAATAGAACTGACCACCATGACCAATACCGATAATAGAAGCGGGGAAGTGACTTCCTGTATATTCCCAATAGTCCGTTATCTGACCCGATCGGGTGTTCATTGATTTACTTGTCGATAACATTGCTATTGTTGATGCTAAGAGGACGATAGATATAGCCGCAAACATAATTTTAAAGACAGCAACTCGCCCCTTCATCGCATTTACAAACGTGTCATAGAAGAAGAATAAGGCTGCCAGCATAAAAATGTACTTATATATATTTGCATACATTAAAAAACCAATACCGATAATTGCTATATATATATATATTCTTTTTAGTGGTCTGGTAAAAATAAACGAAACGGTTAGCAGTGCATACATCGTTAAGAAATTATACACATCGTCTTGGTCGATAATACTTACGTTGATACCATAACGAGACCAAACATAGTCTTTATATATCAGTGTCGATATAAATCCTGAGATCACGTTGATCAAATCAAGAATTAAGAACAAAGAAAATAACTTATAAAACCCCAGTCGCTTAAAATCACCAACAGCATTCTGAAATAAATAAGCAACAACAAAGAAATAGATGATCCCTCTGAAATATAATAGTTGATCAGTAAGCTGCCCTTTACCACCACCATAGCTATGAAGCAAGAATGCCAATGTTGAGATAGTAACGATGACTACGCCTTGGACAAGTATAAACTTAATAAAAAATGAAGTATCAATGTCCAATCGGAAGGTCAATGCGTTTCTTTGTAGTGCTTTTTTCAGCACAATCAGCATCAATGTTAGCAGAAAAATAATATCTAATGGTGCCAGAGGGCCGATCACCTTGAAGTGAAAGATGAATGTTCGAGCGATCGCCATGTTGTAGTCATGAATCGGCTTCACCATCATATTATATGATGAGTATGAACATGCAACATAAAATATCAGCAATAGCAAAAATGATTTGCTAATTTTTTCACTCTTTTTGAAGTAAAAGAGAATTAGCATCGCAATAGCTATAAAGATAAAAAAGACTATTGAGTCAATAAAAATCAACCCTGCCATATACTTCTCCAAATAACTTATACATCTTTATTATAGAATTAAATTATCAGCATTTTTACTTCTGATAGATATTAAAATAAGCCTGTGCGATCCTACGTTTATTAAAAATAGACTTTTCCGACTCACTAAAATCTCTCGGTTTTAGGCAAAAGATATTATTAATATTTGCCTTATCAAGGTCGTGTATATTAGGCAACATTCTTTCCAACTCACTTATCCCACCAACTAAGTTAGTGAGTACAATCTTTCCCGACATTGCACATTCTACGACAGCGCGTCCAAATGGTTCTTGCCATTTTATCGGAAGAACCACAAAGTCGACTTGCTCCAAAAACGTTGTTACAGGGACAAATCCGAGAACATTAATATTGGCTTGTTTCGCTCTGCCCTCAAGCTTTCTTCCAGAGTTATCTGAATTAAAGCGACCTGCTGCAATGAATTTGACTTCATCCTTTCCGCTAAACTCTTCCGCAATGTCACAGAATTTATTAAATCCTTTGTCTTCAGTTAACCGCCCTATAAATCCTACCACAACATTTTTTTCTGGCTGAGATCGATAGCATAAATCAACTTCAACTGAATTATAAATCGTTTCCTTTATTGCATTTTTAAAAAAACCATTTTGCGAATGAAAATCCCGAATGTAATCGCTAATGCCAACAAAGCTATCAATGTTCTTGCTCTGAAATCTTTTTAAAAATGACCATGCTTTAACATTCATCGAGCTGGCTTTAATATTGCTTTCTTTCACATATAGTGTTGAACCAGGATGAAAAAGATAGTAGTCACGTGCCGTGTGTACTAATTTTATTTTCCTTTTTTTTATCTCATTCCAGATAGAAACCGAGAAGCCACTTAAATTGTTCGTGTGAACAACCTCAGGGGAAAAATTAATAAGCTCATTCCGAAATAGTTTCGCCATGCCAATATTATAATTATCAATCAAATGCCAAATTAGCTTTCTTACTTTGTTTTGATTTTGATTGCTACCATATGGCCAATAAATGTTTTTTAATGGTAGATAAACCACTTTCACACCATTAATGATAGCTTCCTTTCTATTTTCCTCTTGATGTATGCATATTACTCGAACTTCATTACCCATCATCACAAGCTCTTCAGCTAAAAGCTGAACTGAAACTTCTGCGCCGCCGATTTTATACGGAGAATAAAGTGTGTTAACAATCATTATCTTCATGCGTACTATTTCGCTCATGCTTGATGCGTAATTTGAAAGGATTTGCACTATCTTTTTTTATTGACTGTCCATGCGGTAAAAAGTCAGTAAAAAAAAACAGTTGAAGTCTCAAGGCCGCATGGCCTTGAGACTTATAGAGTTATGCTTTTTCTGACGACTTATATTCGTATTGATAATAGCCATAACCACCGTAATAGCTACTGGCCCTTTTCTCTACGGCGTTTAATATAATACCTTTAATATCAATCCCGTTTTGGTCGAAACGTCTAATACTCACTTCAATTTCTTTCACAGTATTCATACCAAAGCGCGCGATCATCAACGCAGTCCCTGCATGACGTCCAACAATTGCTGCATCAGTTACTGCAAGAATAGGAGGTGTATCAACCAGAACCATATCGTAATTATCTGACGCCCATTTAAGGAATTCCCCCAAACGCTCGGACATCAACAATTCTGACGGATTCGGCGGGATCTGACCGCGTGGAATAAAGTCAAGCCCACTGATTTCCGTTTTACGAACAGCATTCTCGATAGTCGTTTGTTGTGACAATATATCTGAAAGCCCGTTCTTCCAAGTAGTATTCAGCAAACTGTGTGAATAGCCTTTTCGCATATCCGCATCAATAATGAGCACTCGCTGCCCTGCTTGGGCGATTACCGCAGCCAAGTTAGTGCTAACGAACGTTTTACCGATGTTTGGGCTAGCACCAGAGATCATCAACACATTGTTCTTTGACTCCAACATTGCGAAATGTAGGCTGGTTCTAAGACTTCTGATCGCTTCAATCGCAAGATCAGCCGGATTTCCTACCGCAAGCAGTGCTTCTGAACGAGTGTTACTTTTGATGCGTTTAGTCAGCAAGCTCTCCCTATCTTTTTTCTGTTGCCATTCAGAGAGAGGAACACTTGCATAGACATTGATTCCTTCTTGTTCCAGTTGATCTGGAGTTTCAATGCCTCTGTGCAGCATCGCCTTCATTAACACGATACCAACAGACAACAAACCGCCAATAAAGGTGGCCAAAATCACTATAAGTGTTTTTTTCGGTTTAACCGGCTTCGGTTGAGTTACTGCGGGGTCTACAATTCGTACATTGCCTACAGTACTAGCCTTAGTAATGCTTAGCTCCTGCTGCTTATTAAGCAACTGCATGAATATCTCTTGGCCAGCCTGGACATCCCGGGTCAGGCGAAGAATATCTTGCTGTGTTTTTGGCATTGCACTGACACGTTTATTTAACTTATCACGCTCTTTTTGAAGAGTCGCTCTCTTCTCCATTAATGCTTTATACGCAGGGTGTTCCTTTGTATACAACTTGGATATTTCCGCCTCTTTGAACGTCAACTCATTCAATTGAGACTCAACAGAAACTATCGTGTCCAATACAGATTTTGCCTCTAGAGATAAATCTACAGAGTCATTCATCTGACGATATTGATTTAATTTATCCTCAGCTGTATCAAGAGCACCTCGCACATCAGGCAATTGCTCTTTTAAGAAATCCAAGCTTTTCGCGGCTTCTTCAGATTTTCGTTCCACATTCTGAAGTAGGTAGTTTCGGGCAATACTATCAAGCGTTTTTCTTACAGCGACCGGATCCTCACCAATCAAGCTCAACTCCAAGACGCCTGTATCTTTTCCTTTATCTGCAACAGAAAAAGAATCCAATAAGCTATTTATTGCCACTAAAATTGGTTGCTTGACGATTTTGAATTTAGTGCCCGGAGCAGCGATCAAGTCACTGACAAGAAGCGATACTGAGCCTCTGCTTGCTTGCTGCCCAACTGTTCCTTTAAGAACTTCGGTTCCGTCAAGGCTGAGTGAATAGTGCTTATCATCAATTACTTCCAGTTCAAACGGCACACTCAACATGTCTTCTGATATATTAAAACGAGACAAAGCAATTTGAGCAGGTGCGTGTCCCATTAATCTTGCCCATCCGCGGCCAAAGATTGGAAAATACTGTTGTTCTACAACAGTTTCCAGACCAAGATCGGAAACCGTTTTGCCTAGAACCATTCGCGATTGGATAAGTTCTATTTCAGTTGACGAACCAGGCTGACTATTGGGAATCATTTGTGATAAATCGTTGAGTAACGAATTACCCGCATTTTGTTCAACCTGTACTAAAGCATCAGATTGATAGTTCGGTGTCGCAAATAAGGAATATACTATTCCTATAACAGCAAACAGTGTGGTTACACCGATAATTAACCATCTATGATCTAGTAACGTACCAAACAATCGCCCCAAGTCGATTTCTTCGCTGCTACTGTTCGTGTTGTTTGTTTTTTCAGTCATTTTAATCTCTAATTAACGATTTAATGCCTGTGCCCATTTTTGGGCAGACTCATTGAGTAGGCTATAAACGAATTCAAAAGCTTCATTGCTTTTACCGTAAGGGTCTGGCACTTCTCTTTGCCCAGCCCAATGACCAAACAACATGGTCTTTCCTCTGACCTCTGGCGATATTCGGCAAACAGCATCAATGTGTTTTTTCTCCATCACTAATAACAGAGAATATTCTCGGCACATCTCTTTAGTAATTTGCTGAGCGATATGCCCATCGAGCGAAAGGCCATTCAATTCTGCAATATGGATAGCCGAGCTATCTGCTGCTTTGCCTACCATAGCACCTAGACCCGCAGAACTGATTTTCTTTTCTGGCAAATATTGTTTCAATAGACGCTCACCTGTGGGTGAGCGGCATATATTCCCAACGCATATGACTAGTATCGAATCAAACATTATCTGTTCCCTACGGCCAATTACGGACTCGCAAAGCACCTTCAGTAAGATCATTGAAGCTCGAAATGGTTGGAGCCAACTGACCAATGAGGCGGTTCCAGCGTGCGATTGGAGCAACTGTCACATAAACAATATCATATGGCTGAAGGGGGAATTCAGATCCCATAACCATTGCTGTCGCGTCCGCCATATTTAATTGATAAATATTCGCTAATTTGTTGCCTTCCGTACCATGTAGTGGACGTATGACAAATACGCCAGTCGCGTCGGATCCTGTAGGATTTAGCCCTGCTGCGTTGCCTAATGCCTCGGTCAAAGTCATCCCACTGCGATCCATCTTAAGCGTGGCTGGTTCTCTCACTTCCCCCATGACAAATACTTTGAGATTATCATTGCGCGGAATGTAGAGAATATCACCAGGATATAAGAGATGGTTTTGCGTCAGATCTCCATTTTGCATGAGTCTCTGCAGTGAGATTCGATGTTCTTTGTTGTTATGGGTCAGAACAACATTTCGCCAATCAGCATTTTCCGTAAGCCCACCAGCAGCATTGATAGCATCTAGAACGGTCAGAGGCACGTTAGTTATCGCTTGCTGACCCGATTTTGATACTTCACCTGTTACATAAGCCTTTTGGGAACGAAAAGCGGCTATATTTACGTCAACTTGAGGACTTTCGATGTACTGTGCGAGTCGATTTGCAATTTCGGAACGAACTTGACTGGCCGTCTTGCCGACAACCCGCACTTTACCAATGTATGGGTAGAAAATGGTGCCATCCGATTGGACCCAGTTACCCGTATCACTTGCGCTGCGATATTGGCCAGCAGGTGTTGTCAGTTCAGGGTGATCCCATACGGTTACATTCAGTACATCGCCAACACCAATCCGATACTCGTAGGATCTCAGCGATGAATCAAGTAATGCATTGGACTGTGCTACAGCACTGACAGGACGCAACTTTTGCAGCAACTTGGGAGTAACCGGATAGATATTAACCATCTCATTGATATTAAAATCACTATCTTCTTGTTTTACCGTCTCTTTTCCCATCGTACTCAGATGCTGACCAGGAAAAACTGTGCAGCCACTGACCAAGCTTATCGATATCAACGCGGATATCATTTTTAAGTTTCTTTTTGCCATCGAATTATCATCACTTTCAAAGTAAAACGGTTGCCATGCTAAGTCTTAGCCAACGAATCGCTCCATATGGCACTCAGCAGAGATGTATCGACCAATAACTCAAACGAATGAAAAAGATGAGCCCATTGAGCTAACATTGAAACGGGATCTGCTAAGATAAAATGCCCTGCAGACATTATTGCACAACTGTGCGGCAAAAAAGAGAGCACGGCCAAGATACATGCCACATGCCCCCTCATTTTCATCTTTTCCCAAAATCCAAACGTTCGATAAATTTAAAATGCCAACCTCTTCGCCCACTCGCGAAATGCCTCACCCTGCGTTGGGTGACGCAGACCATGCGTAACGAAAGCGCGTAAATAGCCCATTTTCTCGCCGCAGTTGAACGACTCTCCCACTAAGACTGACGCCTCTACCGCCTGGTGCTTAAGCAATTCCGCGATCGCATCAGTCAACTGGATGCGCCCCCAAGCTCCAGGTTCGATTTTTTCCAGAATCGGCCAAATATCGGCGGAAAGCACATAGCGCCCAACAGCTGAGTAGTTTGATTTCAATTGCACATCGCTGCCTGGCTTTTCAATGATGGCAGTGATGCGCGAGGATTCGCCAGGCCGCAACTTATTGTTCTGGCACTCAACTACGGAGTAATCACGCAGAACATGCTCATCCACGGGTTGTATCAGAACCTGACTCAACCCCGTCTTCTCAAAACGAGAGATGAGATGCGACAGATTCTCTTTTTTCAGATCGGCTTTCGCATCATCCAGCAGCACATCCGGCAGCAGCACGACGAAAGGTGAGTCACCGATTAACGGCTTAGCACAAAGCACCGCGTGCCCCAGTCCTTTAGGCTGCCCTTGCCGAATATGCATCAACGTTACACCTTTCGGCGTTATCGACTGCACCTCATCCAGCAGTTGCCGCTTCACGCGAGCCTCCAGCATCGCCTCCAACTCGAATGAGGTATCGAAATGGTTTTCAATCGCGTTCTTGGAAGAATGCGTCACCAGGATGATCTCTTTAATCCCAGCCGCTACGCATTCATTGACAATGTATTGAATCAAAGGCTTATCAACGATAGGCAACATCTCTTTCGGAATAGCTTTGGTCGCCGGCAGCATGCGCATACCCAATCCGGCAACAGGAATAACCGCTTTCAGCTTCGTCATAGTAGCCCTCCCATTCAATCTAGTGATCGCTTTCAGCCGCAGTGGCGACAGCCTGTTACTTTTCCAACGTCTGCTTCAACCAGCGGCTGAAATTTTCACCTTCTGAACTGTGACGCAGACCATACTGCACAAACGCCTTCATATAGCCAAGCTTGTCACCGCAATCATGAGACTTGCCGCTCATATGGAACGCTTCCACCGTTTGCTCATTCATCAACATCGCGATTGCATCGGTCAGTTGAATCTCATTCCCTGCGCCAGGAGGGGTTTTCTCCAACAATGGCCAGATAGCGGCGGCAAGCACATATCGCCCGACGACAGCCAGATTGGAAGGCGCATCCTCACAAGCCGGCTTCTCTACCACCGCCGTCATCGGCGCGCTTTCACCCGCAGCAATCATCGCGCCGGAGCAATCTACTACACCGTATTTGGACACATCTTGTTCCGGCACCGGTTCAACCATGATTTGGCTGTAGCCCGTATCATCAAAACGTTGGATCATTTTAGCTAGATTTTCTTTACGTAAATTCGCTGTAGAATCATCCAGTAAAACATCCGGCAACAGCACAACGAAAGGAGAATCCCCCACGATTGGCTTGGCGCATAGTATCGCATGACCCAAGCCTTTCGCCTGCCCCTGACGTACCTGCATCACAGTGACATCGGGCGGACAGATGCTTTGTATTTCGCTTAGAAGCTGACGTTTCACGCGAGCTTCGAGCACTGCTTCCAGCTCGAAAGAAGTGTCAAAATGATTTTCAATCGCGTTTTTCGATGAATGCGTGACCAATACGATATCTTTAATCCCCGCCGCTACACATTCAGCAACAATGTACTGGATTAGGGGCTTATCGACCACGGGCAACATTTCTTTAGGGATAGCCTTGGTGGCGGGCAACATACGGGTCCCCAAGCCCGCTACCGGGATCACTGCCTTGAGTCTTGTTTGCATTTTCATTCCAATCCATCGTAGCGCTGCATTCATCTGCGCAGCGTGAATAAGGGGATTTAATCAGGCACGCTACCGCCCTTGGCTTGCAGCTACCAAAGTACTGTTAACGACGTGTCCACCCACGTCATCGCATGAGACAAGTAATTTTTATGCAACACGGCACTCATTCTTCGTTTGAACTGCAATGCTGTTCACAAAAAAATAAAAAAATCGATGCCTTTATAACCAAAAAATACTAGTTACTGCCGTTATATGACTAAGATTCTTATACTAATGTCTAAGTGATACAAGCCTTAGATTCCCCCAGTCAGCCGTTTTCAGAATAAGACTACTCATGCCACATCCCGATAAGAATCATAGCTTAAGAAAATTTTTTTAATGTTTTGATTTAAATAAATTTAATAAGGCGTTTCTTTTATGAGCACACGTCATCACGGTAAATATTTACTCCCCGCCCTTACCTCCTTTGGCCACGAGGTGATGGCCGATGTTTGTAGCCATTCCCCTGCTCTCATCCACGTCCTCTCGATTAGAGTTGAATTTTGCCGCCTCAGCGCCCATCATTCCCGTGCGGCATAAGCCGTAGAACTTACAGGTGAAATTGGGCGTATGGAATGGATCGCTGATCCAACAATTTGGGCCGGCCTGGCCACATTGGTCGTGCTGGAAATCGTTCTGGGTATAGACAACCTTGTCTTCATCGCCATTCTGGCGGATAAACTACCAAAACAACAAAGAGATAAGGCTCGTGTCGTCGGTCTGTTGCTGGCGCTGGTGATGCGTCTGGCGTTGCTCGCCTCCATCTCGTGGCTGGCGACGCTGACCAAACCGATGTTCATCGTCGCAGAACACCCCTTCAGCGGCCGCGATCTGATCATGCTTGTCGGCGGCATATTCCTGCTGTTCAAAGCCACCATGGAGCTGAACGAGCGGCTGGAGGGCAAGGATGAAGAACAGCATGGCACACGCAAAGGCGCGCGCTTCTGGCCGGTGGTGGCGCAGATCGTGGTGCTGGATGCCGTCTTCTCGCTCGACTCGGTGATCACCGCGGTCGGCATGGTCGACCACCTGGCGGTGATGATGATCGCGGTCTGTATCGCCATCGGCCTGATGCTGCTGGCCAGCAAACCGCTGACGCGCTTCGTCAACGCTCACCCGACTATCGTCATTCTGTGCCTGAGCTTCCTGCTGATGATCGGTTTCAGCCTGGTGGCGGAAGGCTTCGGCTACCACATTCCGAAAGGCTATCTCTACGCGGCGATCGGCTTCTCGGTGATGATCGAAGCATTGAACCAACTGGCGCAGTTCAACCGCCGTCGTTTCCTGTCGAAGGTGCGGCCGCTGCGCGAGCGTACCGCCGAGGCGGTGCTGCGCATGCTGAGCGGCAAACATGAAGAAGCCGAGGTCGACAGTCATTCCGCCAATCTGCTGGCCGACAGCGACAGCGAAAACGGCGAGATCTTCAATCAGCAAGAGCGGCGCATGATCGAACGCGTGCTGGGTATGGCGCAGCGCACGGTCAGCAGCATCATGACCTCGCGTCACGACGTCGAATACCTTGAGCTGAACGATCCGCAGGAGAAGCTGACGCAATTGCTGGAGCGCAATCAACACACGCGCATCGTGGTGGTAGAAAGCAGCGCCAGCGATGAGCCGTTGGGCGTTATCCACACTATCGACGTCCTCAAACAGCAGCTGGCGCAGGCGCCGCTGGATCTGCGCGCGCTGATACGCCAACCGTTGATCTTCCCGGAACAGCTCACGCTGTTGAGCGCCCTTGAGCAATTCCGCCAGGCACAGACGCACTTTGCCTTTGTGGTCGATGAGTTCGGTTCCGTCGAAGGCATCGTCACCCTGACGGACGTGATGGAAACCATCGCCGGCAACCTGCCGGAGGCCGGCGAAGAGGTGGATGCACGCCACGACATTCAGCAAAACGAGGATGGCAGTTGGATCGCCAACGGCTATATGCCGCTGGAAGATCTGGTGTTGTACCTGCCGATGCCGCTGGAAGAAAAGCGCGAATACCACACGCTGGCGGGGCTGCTGATGGAACACAGCCAGCGCGTGCCGCAAGAAGGCGAACAAATCACGATCGGTGACTACCTGTTTGAGCCGTTGGAGGTCAACAGCCACCGTATCCTGAAAGTGAAGATCACCCCGCCTCCCCCACCGGAGGACTACGAGGTTTAACATTGAGGCCGGGCATTGCCCGGCCTTGGTTTTACTGGGGAACCAGCAACTCCGTCGCCACGATCACCACCACCAGCCCGACAATCACCGGCACCGAAGTGCGCTTAACCACGTCGAACGGTGAGATTTTCGCCATGCCGGAGACCGCCACCACCACGCCGGAGACCGGCGACAGCGTGCGGCCGAGGTTAGACGCCTGCAGCATCGGGATCACCAGATAAGCCGGGTTAACGCCCATTTGCGCCGCCAGTTTCGGGATCAGTTCGACAAACGCATAGAACGGCGCATTGCCGGAGCCGGTGGTCATGGCCGCCAGCATGGTGATCACCACCAGCACCAACATCATGATCAAACCGCCGGTGCCGAACGACTGCGCCAGCCCGAGCAACCCGCTGATAAAGCCGACGGTGCTCAACCCTTGCGCGAAGACCCCGGCGGCCACCAACAGCATGACCACGCTGGCAAAAGCATCCGCCATGCCGCGATAAGCCACTTCCAGGCCGCTGAATACCTGTTTCGCGCTGAAACTGCGCACGAACTCAATCAATGCCGCCAACAGTATGCAACCCACCAACACGGTAATGATGTGCAGCTCCGGTCCCCATTTGCCGTCGAAAATCAGCACGCCGAGGATCGGTGTAAACGGCAATATCGCGTAAAATCCCGGCGCATGGGTTTTGATTTCGCTGACGTCCATGATGTGATGCTGTTCATGGCTCTTTCTGTCGAGATAACGCTGCCAGAAAAAATGCGCCACAGCCATGCAGACAATGGCGGCAATCGAGATAGGCAGCGTGGTTTTGAACGCGAAGTCCACCAGCGGCATCTCCGCCGCTTTGGCCGCCAGCACCACGTCGCCGGAGGTCGGTGCCAGAATAATCGCCGCCGGCGAAGCGCAAATGGCAGCCGCCGCGCCGCGGCTGATGCCCACGTTCACCATCAACGGGAACAGCGTCGCCATCAGCAGCACGCCGAGGCCAGTGGCGGAAGAGACCGCCAGCGACATCAGGCAAGCGACAAAATACGCCGCCACCATCAGCAGATAAGGCGAATTGATCATCTGCAACGGGCGTGAGGCCAGCTTGACCACCACGTCGTTGGCGCCGATATGCGTCATGTAGGCGGCAAAGCCGCACAGCATCATGATCATCATGCCGAGATCGCCGCCGCGGCTCATCAGCAAAATCTTGACGTATTCGATCATGTCGGTCGCGCGCCAGCCGGTTGAGGCGGCGCCGGACGGCAACAGCGTTTTCCCCATCAGGGCGCTGATGCCGAGCAGCAGCAGCCCTCCCACCAACAAGACGCCGGTAGCGGAATATCCCTTGATAATGTAACGGCCCACGCCCGCCGCGACTGCGGCGCCAATAAGGAGCTCTATCATGTTTCCTCAATCTGTTTTTTCATCATGTTGTAGAAGTCTGCCATGAACGCAGAATTTGTGATTGACTCTGCCTAAACATCGCACGAAAGGACATGACATTCATCAAGCTACGGTAGGAAATGACTCAAGGGGACAAAAAATTGTAGCGTTCACTATCTTGCCCGATGGGCAAGATAGTTTTTTTCTGCACGCAGACAACCTTATCCAGAAATGCGATGTTATGTCAGCGCGGAGGAGATCTGACGCTCTTTGCTTGCTGTCAGGCGTTTACCTAAAGCAATAAAAGGTTTTTCAATGATTGTATATGTCATGTATGACAGAACGACTGAAATGATTACGGTTGCACCTGGAACAACGACGTAGCTCAGCCAACCTTCGATCCCGAGTTGCTTTGCCTCATAAAGGACTAAATACAAAACAATCATATGAATCATATATACAGAGTAAGAGATCCGGCCCAAGAACAGAATGGGTTTACTATCAAGAACTCGAGTAAATATGGAGGCAGAGAAATACTGCTGTTTAGAAATCGCCACGTTAAAGGCAACAAGCCAAATAACGACTGGAATCGCATCTTTTTTTAACATCAACATCGCGATAATCGATGCAGTGACAAAAATGGCACGGCTTTTCCCTTTAGATAAACCGGGTTGGATATCCCGATAATAAAAGAATGAGATAAAACCGATGCAGAAGGCCAACAAGTTATTACCCAAATAGCCACCAGACAATATAAAGCCACCGGCAATCAAGATGACAAATATAGCGACCAATGCAACCAGATTCTTCTTCTCTTGCATGCCATTTATCAAAATAAAAAGCAATGGTGCGATAAGGTAAAATTGCCACTCAACCGAGACGCTCCAGGCTTGCCCGATGATAGTGTATGGCGCATCCTGTAAGACAGAACCGGGAATCAGCCCCTGAAGCAGCGAGTAGTGGGCAAGGCTATGCCATACGGGTTGCTGCAGAAACGCATCAATGAGTTCAAGGCGATGCGCCGTTGAAGGGGATACAGGAGAGCTGATTAGGACGCTTTGGGAAAAATTGATTAATAAGATAGAGGCCGTCAACGCAAAAATATATACGGGGAATATTCTAAAGAAGCGCTGAGCTAAATAAACGCCGTAGCTTTGCCTTTTATTATTAATCATAAAAAAGATAACAAAGCCACTTAGAATAATAAAAACATCCACGGCGTATGAATTTAGTATGGCCGGAGGCATTTTGCGTGAAATGAGAGGCAAAGCAGCCAACGCATGCCCCAATACAACCCACAAGGCCATGCAGCCTCGCAACCCCTCCAGTTCTTTAATATAGCGCATATAACCTACACAAATAAGAGTTGATAATATTCAATATTATATCGACATAAATAAATTAACAATAACACCATTAAAAATAAGAATTAGCCTAGTTACCAGCACCCATTCATCAAGAGAAACTTCCCCTGAGGAATCGTCGCCAGCCAGTAGCAATGGAAATCTACTGCATCATTATTAAGGTTTGACATCAAACAGCCTAATAGATTAAAAATATCGCTAGGCTTTGATGCCTACTGCTGGTAAGCAAACTGAGGTATTCAGTGGACAGGGCCCTTACGGTTATAACCTCAAGGACCCTTACCACCACCCCGAAAAATAATTTAGGCTTACAATAAAGAAGATAAAAGCCCATTATCGGTTATATTACAGCTTGTCGAGCAGCTTTTTCAGATCCTGACCTTCGCGCGAATCCTTGTTCTTTTCAGCCCATTTGTTCAGCGCATCTTTAGCCCGATCCTGCAGCGTTTTACGCAACACCTGATCGACCTGCAGTTGATAGTTGAGCTGTTGCCACGGCCCATAGACCCGCAGCGGGATCGGCGTTTTTTGCAGTTGCTCGATCAGCTCGCCGCGCCCTTGCCATCCGCCGGTGACGCGCACGTTAAGCGCCATATCGCACTGTTTGCCCGGCATATCGATGCTGCCGGCGCCGGTCAGCGCCAGCAAAGGAGAATCCGCCGTCAGACCGCTGAGCTTGATCGTGCCCTGATTCAGACTGGCCTGCGCCGAGACGTTTTTGACCTCGGTATAACGCTGATAGCTGTCTTGCCCGCGCACGCTGTTATCGTTGCGCGCCACAGCCTGCTGGATCAGCTGCTGAATGTTCAGACCATGCAGTTGCGCATCCTGCATCGCCAGCTGCGCCGTACCGCGCCAGCGGCGCTCAAATGACTGTGAAGAGAGGCGATCGCCGGTCAAATCCCCTTTCATGCTGAATTTGCCGGTCAACATCTGCGGCATGTCGAAGGCTTTGAGCACCGTGCCCAGTTCAACCTGGTTCAGCGCCGGCTGCACGCTGATCACCGGTTTATTGCCGCGCGCGTCCAGCGAGCCCGGCAAGGAGAAATCACCGCCGGCCAATTGTCCGGCGAGTTTATGCAGCGTCAGCAGTCCGCGTTGGTTGTCCGCCACGACGGCCAACTGAGTGACGTTCATACCGCGATAGGTCAACTGCGCGGCCTGCAGATTCAACTGCGCATTGAAATCGCGCAGCGCCTCTAAATTCTGCTGCCGATCGTCAACCTGGCTGGCGATCACCGGCGCGGAAGTCACAGCGGGTTGTTCGGCGGTATTGGTGCTGGATTGCCAGCCGGAGAGCGCATCGAGATCGAGGTTAGCCGAATTGAGGTTCACCACATAGCCGGGCACCGCCCCCAGCGTGGCGCTGATATCGCCGGTCAATTGGCTGTTATTGGCACTGACGCTCAGCTGGCTGACGGCAATCTGCGCCGGCGTCTGCTGATAGACCACCTGCGCATTGCCCTCTCCCTGAATACCGCCGTTCGGAATATCAGCACCCGCCAGTTGATAATTGAACTGGGTGACTTTGGCGCCAATCTGGCGAGGGAACTGCTGCAAGTCGACATCGGCCGCCATGCTGAAAGTCAGGTCGCGCTGATCGCGATTGACCCGGCTGGAAAGTTCCAGCTGCGCCTGTCGCGTCTGCGTTTGTTGCAGGGTGAGATTGATATCCCGGACATTAATTTGCTCATTGTCGGCGCGCTGCCAAATCAGCAGACTGTCCACGACCCGCAGATTATCGATATCGAACTTCCAGGCTGCATCTGCCGCGTCTGTGCCAGTGCCGGCCGGCGCGATCGGGGCATCCATCTGCGAATGCTCTTCGCTATCGGGCGTGAGGAGAATGACGGCGTTTTTCAGCATCACCTGTTTCACAAACAGCTGATGCGACAGCAGAGGCAACAGTTTGACATCGAGGCGCATATTTTCCGCGCTCACTACCGGCGCTTTCGCGCCCGGCGCGGTCAGCGTCATGCGCCCGGCCAAAATGCTGAGCTGCGGCCAGATATGCCAGCGCAGGTCGCCTTCGAGCGTCAGCTGATAGCCGCTCTTCTGCTCGACCTTTTTGACCATGTAACCGCGAAAATCATTCGGATTGACCAGCAGTACCAGCGCGGACATCCCCGCCACCACGACCACCAGTAAAATCGCCAATGTCGTCAGTAATC
>Ga0308162_1000349_pt1 | contig 51339 bp, 39 predicted proteins | sample PhySR2_FD_201370 | JGI IMG/M metagenome (GOLD analysis project Ga0308162, IMG submission 201370) | Phyllosphere microbial communities from UC Gill Tract Community Farm, Albany, California, United States - DLSLS.R2 | ecosystem: Host-associated > Plants > Phyllosphere > Unclassified | place: USA... | reverse complement strand
CAGTTCCGGCTTGCCACCCAGCCATCACCAGCCACGGTGCCTGCACTCACATACGATCAACGCTGGGGTTTTGGGCATGATATTCATCAACCTGCGCTTACGGTTGCGACAATTCCACCTTCGGAAAGTATCAACACCGGTTCGATGCAGGAGCAGGATGTTACCGGTATTTCACGTCTGAGCCCGCTGTTGCAAACCTTGCCCTCACTGGCTACCTCTGCACATGTTGCCAGCCATCAATATATGGAAGTCATTATTAATGGCACTCTGGCGAGTGTAAAAGATGGTCCTGGCTTCCGTGGATTTAGCCTGGGAGAAAAAGGCATCAAAGAACATGCCGTTCTGCTGAGTCCTGACAAACTTAGCCAACTTGTTAATGCCGGTATGTTGTTGAATGTTGCCTCTGCCGTATTAGCGCAAAAGCACCTAGCTGATATCAGCAAAAAATTGACGGAGATTGTTGAATCAGTACGCGAGGTTTCTGCGTTCCAGAACAATGCGCGTAAGTCAGAGATCATTGGGGCCATACAGTATTTACAGCAAATTACCCCCGTGATTGTTGAGGAACAATGCTCGCCCGCAATACGGCAAAAACTAGAGGATATTGAAGTCCAGTTCTCCGCCCTGCAGGCACACTTGCTGACTGATATTACTGCCGCTGGCGACAAAGTGGCAGCGCTTAAAGACCGTGGGCTTTTTGGCAGTACGGAGATTACGAATAAGATTCAGGCCCAACAAAAGATCCTTGATGAACGAATCCATGAATGGGACCTGGCAATGAAGGTTCGTGCGCAAGCGTTACACCTTTTGACTCATGCGGAAGGTAACACAACACTCGTCAGGCACCGCCAACAAACCATTGTTCATAACTATCAGGAGTTCGAAAGCGTTGTTGACAAAGTTGAGCGTCAGCTTCACCAGCGGATACAAGGCATCAGCGCATTGACGGAACAGAGCAATACCACCAATGCCAATAAAGTATTACTGCGGAAATGGACGACAACGACATTAATGCATCAAAAGATGGCTATTGAAGAGGCTCATTCGTCGTTCGGGAAATTCCAACAAGGATTGTTGGCTGAGCAGCCGCAATCTGCGCGATTACTGGTAGAAATGCAGGATGGGAAACCGGTGAAGTGTTTCGAATTGCCGCTTACTTAAGTTGTATGCCCTCTTAAGATTATACGTCTAAAAGATTTCATTAGGTTGAGGCCCAGCACTTATCCAACGAATAAATTTTACACAAAAGGTAAGTCTGTCTCTCTGAAGGCTGCTACAACCTGCTACATGTAGCAGGTTGTAGCAGGGTATCGAATGCAATTTCAAATTTTACTAAAAAAATTGAAGCCAAAGGAAATGCGCTAATGGCCGTTTGTCATAAACCCAACTGCAGTCAGGCAGTCAGATTGCCGCCCTTCGTTCAACTGACAACTACGATTGTTGGGCAGGTAATGTAATCATGGGACAGGTAAACTATCAGGTAAAAAAAGTCGGAGACCTGCTCAGGCAGCACCTCACTATTCCTTCCTACCAGCGCCCCTACAAATGGAAACCCAGACATGTTGATCAACTAATTGATGACGTGTTAAGCCACCGGGGTAAGGAGTGCTACCGGCTTGGAACGGTGGTATTGCACAAAGATGAAGTAAAGCCAGCTAATGCGATAGCGCTTAATGTTGTTGACGGTCAGCAGCGCCTTCTGACGCTCACACTACTTTGTACACTACTCGATCAACGCGGTAAGTTTTCATCCCCCTTACTGGAGCAGGTATTTGCTTCAAGGGTGAGCATCAATAACCTTGAGCACAATGCCAAAGTCATTGAAAGCCGCCTCGTGGGGCTTAACGATGATGAACGTCGATCACTGCTGCATTTTGTGTGTAACAGATGTGAACTCATCGAAGTGACGCTGGATGACTTAAGCGAAGCATTTCAGTTTTTCGACTCGCAAAATGCCAGAGGCAAAGCCCTGGCACCTTATGATTTGCTAAAGGCATACCATTTACGCGAGATGATGGAGACAACCGGACAGGCGGAACGACTCCATCACGTCAGAATTTGGGAGCAAGGTGTCAGTCCGGATGATGAATCCGCCAGCCTTCATCTGATTATGGGCGAGTTCTTATTCCGCCAGCGCCGTTGGCTGGATGGTGACTATGGTATCCAGTTCAGTCGCCACAATCTTGAGGTGTTCAAAGGCATCAACCTCTCCACATGTGATTACCACTACCTGCAGTCTCTGCTGGCCCTGGATTTTGCCGTTGAACATTACAATAACGACCCCGCAAGGAAGTGGGATAAGCAGCATAAGTCTTACCCGTTTCAAATAAATCAGATAATCATTAACGGAAAACGCTTTTTTGAGTACATCCAGCACTACAAATCTTTGTATCACACCCTGTTTGATGGTGAGAAAGCGTTGCTTGGCGATTTCTTAAAAAAACATACCCGTTATTCCGGCAGTTCACGTAAGGGAGATATGTATATCAAAAATCTCTTTATGTGCGCGGTGATGGCCTATTACGATAAATTTGGTGACCATGAATTAGCTCAGGCGGCAACAATCTGTTTTTGCTGGAGTTACTACTTACGACTGCAATATCAAAAAATCGGCATGGACAGTATTGATAGCTATGCGCGTGAGGTACGAGGACTGTTAAGAGTGATGGGTAAAGCCATCCACCCACAACAAGTTCTGCGCTTCGAGCCAAAGCGATGTGAAAATATCCGCTTTCTCAATGCCAGGTCCGTACAGGATTCCATCGCTCAAATGCTGGGAGATGTCGATGACAACAAGTAACGATTTAGCATTGCTGACTATCGAAAAATTATTCAGCGAAAACAGTCATTATGTTATTCCCATTTACCAGCGTAACTACGCATGGGGAGCAGCGGAGATCGAGCAGCTCATTCAGGACATTGCCGATGCTGTTCAAAACCTCAAAAAAACCGGAGAACAAAAAGAGGCGAAATACTATCTGGGCAGCCTGGTAGTGTATATCCGGGATAGCGCTGAAAGCCCTCATAAAGGCGAAATCGTTTATGAAACGATTGATGGACAGCAAAGGCACACGACGCTGTCGATATTGCTCGCATACTTAAAAACCGTTATTCATAGTAGCGAACAAGATTTATCGCGCCTTCACCTCAATCTTGACTTTGACAGCCGTCCTAAATCAGCACGAACGTTGCAAAATCTGTTTGAACAGGCGCAGAGGAGCGATCCGGAAGAACCCTCAATCCGGGCTGCGTTTACCCTTATAGAGCGATACTTTAAGACCCATAACATAGACACCAGCGACTTCTGCAAGTATCTGCTCAAACACGTGACAATTTTGCGGGTTCCAGTACCCAAAGATACTGACCTCAACCACTACTTTGAAATCATGAATAACCGGGGTGAGCAACTGGAAAAACATGAGGTACTTAAAGCACATTTGATGTCAGTTTACAGCGGCGACATGGCTTCAAGAAACAGCTTTTCAGCCATATGGGATGCCTGCGCAGACATGGGGCGCTATGTACAGTTAGGTTTTAGCCCGGAAGCTCGCAAGATTTTATTTGGCGAAAAATGGTCAGGTTTCCCAACCGATTTTGAGGCAATAAAATGCGCGACAGAAACCCATCATGGCACAGACGAGAAACCGACACTGCGGAACATTATCGGGACACGACGCTTTCATGACACGGATAACGACGATGAAAAAGTCAAAGAACAGCGCTTTGATTCTATTATCGATTTCTCCAACTTTCTGCTGCATGTTCTAAAAGTGACTGTTGCCGATACCGTTTCTCTGGATGATAAAAAGCTGCTCCAGGCCTTTGAGATCATAAAAAATGACAGAGAAAAAATCACTCAGTTTGGTTTTAACTTGCTGAAGTTTAGAGTTTTATTTGACCGCTATATCATTAAACGCGATCAGGATGAAAAGTGGAGCCTGCTGACGCTCGAATACTATTCCAGAGATAGAAACTCGAGCTTTAGCTATAACAACTCTTTCGACCAGGATGGGTTGTCTGGAGTAAACAGACAACTGGCGATGATCTTGTCGATGTTCCATGTCTCACACCCCGCCTATGTTTACAAGCGATGGCTTAATCGCTCTCTGGTCATTCTGAATAGCCTTGCTTCGAACGAACTGGACATTGATGGCGCGGCTTACTTGGAGGCGCTTGAGAAGTTCAGCAGTGAGTTTCTGTCTGAGATCTGTGGTGAAAAAGGGCAATTTAATGCTGAAGCTCTGCATCGTGGTACTGGCGTGCAGAACTATGTGTTTAATCTGCTTGATTATCGCTTGTGGCGTGATCTCACTGCGGGTCAGAGCTTCGACGGTAAAGGGGCTAATCACCCCGGTATTAAGAAACACTTCGATGATTTCCAGTTTTCACCGAGTCGAACATCGGTTGAACACTACTTTCCCCAAACCGATCCGTCTGGAGCAAATAAAATGGGGAATGATGTCCATCGTTTCGGGAATCTTTGCCTGATTTCACCAAGCAGCAACTCAAGACTCAGTAATTATTCGCCTGCGGATAAGAAAAAATTCTATGCTGAAACAGAGCGAGCTGAGAGCTTAAAACAAGCCATCATGATGAGCTATGAGGAATGGGGACCTGAGGGAAAAGGCATCAAAAACATTGAAAGCCATGAAAAGGCGATGTTGGAACTACTAAAAGGTGACTAAGGTATGCGTTATCACGAACTTGTCTGCTGCCATGTTGATTTTATGGATAAGCATCTGATACAGGGTTGCGCAATCCCAGGTTCGTAATCACTGGTGGGGTGAGAGAGAAATCTCTCACCCTAGGAAGGCTAACAGGTAAGCCTGTTTAAGCATAATAACTGGCTTGTACCAAAATTACGGTAACCGTCGTGGATATCTTTGGTCCTTGTTTTCGCCAAGTATGCCAGGCGAATCAGAAAATCCCAGTATATTTTAGTGCGACCCAAAGCATCTATCCTGCTGAACCTGTAAATGGGATTGAGTGGGAACTCAGCTAATGCTGCGTAATCATCGTAGCTAAGGTCTATAGCACTGCACCAGGCTCTCTGTATGCGGGTGGCCATGTTATTAGCATTCCGGTCTTGGTAATTCCCCAGATACGCATAGACATCAGCGTTAAACAGCAGCACTAGATGGTAATGGGGATGTTCACCAGTATTCCGTTCTCTGCACCACCCATAAGATGGTAATGTCGGATTTCCAGGTCTCCCGGATCGGTTGTGATCCACCCGTATCTGACTTTTCAGTGATTCTGAAAAGCGAGTGATTGCCTGCGGGTCGTCACGTTGAAAGCATAATGGAAGGTCAGGCTCTTCCGCTACATGAGATTGGGCGAATCTCAGGTCAGTACGAATACCGAATATCCGGTAATGCTGTTCCAAGATGTCATACACCATGTTAAGTAGTGAAGTGAGAATATACTGGTCGATAGGTGAATTATACATTCGGGATGTTATCTTTACTAAGTCATCGAACTCTTCACTACTAAGTGAATACCGTGATTTCATATCAATCCTTAAGTTTTTAAATATTAACATTTGGATAATGGGTAGCCCTCACGCTACCCATGTGATGTTAGATACAATCCCTATAGGGGGATGTACAGGTGTAGGATATATAACAACCAACAAGATATATTACCTATACCAGTTAAAATCCATTGATTGGCCTGACTAGTAATTTAACCTGAATCCGCTGTGTCACTGGGCTTAAGGTCAAAAAAAATTAACCAGACAGAGTTTAATTGCTCTGAAGTTACTCGAAGTTAGGTAGCTTACTCATCGCAATCGATCCCGAGTGTAAAACAGGGATGTTAGTCTTCTCAGCCAATTCTTCCGGTTCCATCGTTGAGCCAATAAATTTTACATAATTAACTCCTCCTCTTTCGAATAATTGCACTACACCTTCAGACTCAAGTTGTTCTAAAGTAGGCATCAGATTCTCTGAATTTCTGACTGAATATGGACCTTTCTTAATAAGGTCATTTCTTTTGAAGTCGTATGAACCATTGTTAACGAGATTGTCTTCAAGGTACCATGTCAATATTTCAGCCCTTGTAGGTTTTCGAGTAGAATCAACCTTAGCGATAAGATGATTAATAAAAAATTCTGTTATTTTGAATGATGATGTTAAAGTTTCCTTCGTAATTACTGGTGAGTCAGGTGTAATAAACATTTGCATGACTGCTGCAATCCGTGAAGCATGCTCCATAAATCGAGCACTAAAATCATCATAATGGTGTAGTTCGCCTCCTTTTTTTATTTTTCCCTGAATTTGTCTACTCTGTAAACTCCAGACAATTTGTGCCTCAGAAGAAAAAATAATACATATACGCTCTTCATTTTTTTCTCTACGCCTCATTCCATCCTGCAAATGCTTGGTGACAATAGAAAAAAATTCTTCCAGTCCTGGTTCATCAGTCCATATACCAGCATCAGGGATACAGATCAATTCAGGGATCTGTTCCATGTCGACCGGCGATAAACGAGCCAAAAATCCTGAATTCCTTGCTTTTTCTCCCTGTTTTTCAAGAAAGTCATCAAATAAACCGGGCTGCATCATCAGCAGCATCGTTAGCCGTGCATCATCAACATCGTAACTGTCACGTGAAGCCCTACTGTCTGCAATTCTTCCTTCTCCCCAAAGAGAGTTGAGTATAGGTGTATTGCGGAAAAGATTACTGTCGAAGGGCCCTCCGGCCTCATCAGACCCGAGCATAAACGATGGGGAGCCCTGCGCTAATATCTTTCTAAGTCCCTCACTTGTGGAGTCATTTTTAGTAAGATACTTTCTTATCGGTATAACTGGTTTTCTTAGATAGCATTCCTCCTGTTTTTTTCGTGCTTCGCTTTCACCATTTATCTGACGAATAGCTTTACTGTATTGTTTTTTATACTCTTTAAATTCCACTTCCCATGATGCAATATCTCGTTCATAAAGTTTCTCCTTTAGCAGGAAATCATCTTTCAACTCATTCTCCAGTCGATAGATTGGATCCATCAACAATTTAAATACAGTTGATTTTCTGCTTCCGGACCTTGCTAACAACAGAAGATAAAGCGATGTAAAAGTTTTCCCATTCTTAATCTGAACATCAAATTTATCCTGGCAGGCATACGCCATTACACCAAGTAATACGGTAAAAATAAGCTCAGCGGCAGCTCCTGTTTTAAAATTTATATAACTTATCAATCGTTGTGCAAATGTCGGTAACGTTTGAAACTCTAAAGAGAGTTCTTTTATTTTTTTACTCTTATTTCTTTTGGACATGCATATCAGACCCTTTCTATCATTGAAAAATCAAATGACTTCAGGGGAGATCCGCTTATCTATACAAGCAAATCTCCATCCTAATAATGAAATGTAAAGTTTTATGAGACGGAAAAATCTCTCGTCATCTAATTTAAATTAAATTCCCATAAATACTAAATATCAACTACCTGTAATGACTTTAAATAATTTCTGACATCATCTAAAAACCAATAATTTCTATTATTAAGGTTGATTGGTCTAACTAGCCCTGATGGGAGTCGATCATTACATAGCCACATTCTGATCGTCTGAGGTTTACGCTTGAGCAAGTTAGCTAATTCAGTCGTGGATACCAGCGAGATATTATCCATTTCTGATAAATGCAATACTTTGGATTGATTCATGCTGCCACCTCTGTAATAGAGTTGTTGGCAAATGAATTTAATGGGAGAGTAAGGAGACAAAAACAAGAAAGGAAGAGGGAACCAAAAGCACTGGCAGGTTCGGGATCACTTCCATCGTTAGAACCAGAAGATGAAGAGTTTTTAGCTGATTTGCTGCTACGCCGTGACTTAATTGCCGAGCCAGTACGTGGCACACAATGAGATATCATATTCTGAAGTGTAAGGCTGAGTGACTTAACCCTTAGGTGTTTCTGATGAATAGCCTGATTCATTGCATGAAGAGCAACTTTCTTGTAATGATTTTTAAACCATTCATCAAGAGGCTGTGCATTAGCTGATGGGGCATGGTATTGGATTTCAAAACTTACATCATTCGACCCTAGCATGTTCGCCAGAATTTCTTGATCATCGTTAATGGTGCTGGAACTAGTATTAAGATCAAACATCCTGATACATCTCCTTTATGGTTAAGATTATGAGTCGATTTTTATCTAAGTTTATAAGTTTGTCAATATACAAGTATCATCATTAACCTATTGATAAAAAAGAAAATCAACGCATATCAACGCTTTTTTCTTCGCTGATTTTTGCTTGTTCCAGTATCCAAATCTCGATTTTTTCATGCCACTTACGTAACAAATCTAATGGGCGGCGGCGATAGTGTTTCTCAGCAAGGGCACTAGGTTTATGGCCCATAATCTGCGCAACAACGCCTGTCGGTACTTCGACCCATTCTGAAAGCGTACCGAAGCTTCGGCGTAGGCCGTGTAAGCTTATATGAGGAAGTTTTGCTCGCAGCAAAGCTTGGTTATGAGCCTTTCTGGGTTCAACTATTTTTCCGCTTTTACTGTTACTATTAAAAACCCATTGGCTGTTATCAGACTTCGCTTTTCTTGTATTGGCCAGTTTTGACAAAAGGGCTGATACATATGGCGTCAGCGGAATAGTACGTTCGCCTTCAACCTTATCCTTGATGCGCATACTGGACCATTTGAAATCAATATCCTCCCAGCATAGTGAAGCAATTTCCTCTCGGCGTGCTCCCGTCAGCAAGAGCACCTGAAGGTAGGTTGATATCATGGGGTTGCTTAACCGTTTTACTTCGGTAAACCAGTTTTTAAGCTGCTCTTTTTGCAAACAGTCATCAGCTTTACTGGCTGATACGGGTACCATTTTTCTGACGTTTCTATCTTGTGTTAAGTCTGTCGGTATTACGCCGTGAAACTGTTTATGGTCTTCAACCCACTTAAGGAATGTTCGCAGTATCCGATAGGCGTTAGCGGTAACAGTAGGGCGAGTTTGTCTTTCTCGGGTTAACCAATCAGTTACAAGCATTGGGGTGATTTCGCTGAGTGGCAAATCAAGAAAGTATGCCAGCGGTGCAGCCATCGTTTGACCGTTACCTACTTTTTTGGCATTGCCGCCTCGAGCTGAAAGCCTTATGTGATCGGCAAGGTATCGCTGAGAATAGGGGCGTTTGGTCTTTGCACTTATGCCCGTTTTTAACTCTTCAAGATATTCCTCCCAAGCAACAGAAAAGATCACTTTTCCCCTGTGATATTCAGCTTGCTTAGATTGTAGCGCAGCGATTTTCTCGGCTTTTGCAATTCTGGGGTCTGTCCCAGTATCTACCAAGGTTTGCAATCGTCTGGCTTCGCTTCGGGCATCATCAATCTTCCAGTCATTGATATTGCCGATGGTCATGCGCAGCGTTTTGCCCAGAAATACACTTTGGAAAATATATGCTTTCGTTCCTTTAGTTGCGCGGCAAGCCAGTGCTGGCACTTCCGTATCCCAAAGAAAGACTTGGGATTTACCTTCAGTGAGTTCAAATTTACGGAGGCGTTCGAAGGTGAGTTTTTGTCTTGAAATAGCCATTGGGCGCTCCTTAACGGGTTTCTGACATTAGAATCTAATGTAACGGCGTATGTAAGTAAACTCAGTCCATAGAGATCCATTCCCATCAATTTGCATCAACATGAGGAATCCTATATTGTAATGTTTTATAAGTAAAAAGTGATTTTTTTAATTGGTTTTCAGGGGGTAAAAAAAGAAGACCCACGCACTTCTAAGCCGTAGGTCACAGGTTCGAATCCTGTAGGGCGCGCCACTTTCTCTTCTATTAGTATCCCTTAAAGTCTACTTTTTCCTTAAAAATCAGAATATAAATCTTTTGACTGGTCCGTCTTGGTCCAAGGTCACCTATTGCGTTCTTATCCAATATGGGGGCACGATAGGGGGCATCGACAGGTTCAATGGAAATGATGCCCCCAAATGAAGCTAACAGCCCGCCAAATCGACTCTGCGAAGCCCAAGGAAAAGTCATACAAACTTTCCGATGGTGGAGGTATGTATCTTGAAATATTTCCAAACGGAGCCAAAAGCTGGAGGCTCAAATACCGTATAGCTGGTAAAGAGAAGCGGGTAGTGTTTGGGGCATATCCATTACTGAGCCTCGCAGAAGCCAGACAGAAGCGCTCAGAAGCTAAGAAGCTTCTGCTGGAAGGCGGAGACCCGAGTCAGCAGAAGCAGGATATCAAGGCTGCAAAAATTTTGGCTGTTAATAACAGCTTTGAGCTTATCGCTCTTGAATGGCATGAGCACAAGAAACCATCATGGTCAAAAGGTTATGCTACAGACATCTTGGAATACCTGAAGAAGGATATTTTTCCTCACATTGGTAAAAGACCTATTGCAGACATTAATACAAAAGAGATGCTCGATGTTTTTCGCAAGATGGAGAAGCGGGGAGTTCTCGATAAGCTAAAGAAAACCCGTCAGGCATGTCGCCAGATTTTTACCTATGCAGTGATTTCTGGCAGGGCTGGGCACAATCCCGTATCAGATTTAGTCGGTGTGCTCAAAGCACCAAAGCAAAAACATTTTCCACATCTGTCAGTGGCAGAACTGGGCGAGTTTCAAAGACAACTGGAGCAATATTCTGGTAGCAAAATCACTCAAATAGCTACTCAGCTTCTAATGCTAACTGGACTGAGGACGATTGAGCTTCGCTCAGCAGAATGGACTGAGATAGATTTTGAAAAATGTCTTTGGCAAATTCCAGTTGCCCGCATGAAAATGAAAAGACCACATATGGTGCCTTTATCTGGTCAAGCTCTCAGGCTTCTTGAGGAGTTAAGAGTGATTACTGGCGGATTCAGATTTATTTTTCCCGGCAGAAATGACTCACGAAAAAGTATGAGTGAAGCCAGTATCAATCAGGTAATCAAAAAGATCGGCTATGCAGGAAGGGCTACAGGACATGGCTTTCGACATACTCTAAGCACGATTTTGCATGAGCAAGGCTTTGAAAGTGCATGGATTGAGACACAGCTTGCTCATGCCGACAGAAATACTATTCGTGGCACCTACAACCATGCTCAATATCTGGAAGGGCGTCGTGAAATGATGCAATGGTATGCCGACTATCTCGAAGAATTGCAGAGAAATATTAATTAACCAAAGGTCTGAGTATGAAAACAGCCGAGATATACACAGAGCTTCAGAAATGGTTCAACTACGATAATTATCTTGAAATCGAATTATGCACATTAAAAGCCTTCCATAAGGAGTTACAGGTAAGAAAGAACATCCTCGATTCAATTGAGTTTTTTGGGGAAGGCGATGATAATTTTGACCAGATTCTTGCAGGTAAACCTTTAATCAGTAGAACAATTGAACTCGACACTCATCTGGCAGAAAGCCAAACGCACATACGACAAGTCACCTTTGGTCATATTGAAAGCCTAAAAAGATCTCTTGAAATGTTCTCGCAAGAATCGTTTGTCAAAGGTAGTGATCAACTTAAGAAAGAGGTCAGTGAGAAGCCACTTACTCAAAGTATGAGAGCCGTTGTTCTGGGAACAAACGAAAGCCGTGTGTATACCTTCTTTGACCTCGAAAGCTCATCGGATGACGAAATCATAGGCTCGCTTCGTGCACTACTTCCGGTATGGAGGAAAGAGTATGGAATCAAGGGCAGGAAGCAAGAGGCTTTCGGTCTGGGAAAGATTCTAAAGTTGGTTGACTACCGTATCCTTCCAATGCTGGATCTGCTTATATGGGCAAAATTGAAAGATATTTATCTTTCAAACACCATCCTTTCCAGAGTGCTTTATCCTAAGCTCACAGATGAGGTTCGAGGAGATGAACAACTCAAAGACACTGATCGTCCAATAGCTGAGAAAGCTCTGTCAGGTGAAACCAGTAAAAATATTGAGAGTTTCATCAACAAGAATCGTCATCTTAGCGATTTGTCATTATCACAATTGAGGAAACTTACCTGATCATAAAAAAATCTTTGTAATAATAACATCATCCAATAGTAGTAAAAATTAGATGCTCAAACTGAAAAAAAGGGGATGCAATGTTTTGTAATAAATGTGGTTCATCAATATCCGATTCTAATAACTTTTGTGGGCAATGCGGTGAGAGCTTAAGAGTTACAAAAAATGAAGTAAATCACTCTACGGCAGGTGATAATGGATTTAGCGCCGGGCAATACAATAATTTTACGGGCAATACTATTAATTTAGGTGTTAAAGATGGAAAGCCAATAGCTATAATTGATAGAAAATATGAAAAGCCAGTTAAATTAATGGGCAAGCACATAAAAACAGTTTGGTTAATAGTAGCAGGGTTAGTTGGCTTTTTGGCTAATTTAGCAACGATTTTTACATCAATCGGAACCCCGAATAACAATAATTTATTATTCGGACTGTTACTTGGCTTTAGTGTTTTACTTTTTAGTTTGGGTTTTTTATTGAGAAGGTTTCGTTTTGTGCATTTACTTTTCGGAACAAATGTCGAATCCGATAAATCCGGGTATGTATACATTACAAAAGTAGGAGGTGATTGTCCCCTTTGTGATGGGCAATTAAAACTTAGGAATTTCGGCCCTAAAAACAAAAAACAATTGTTATTATGTTGCACAAGAAATCCTGAACATCGGTCTCCTTTTGATCCGACTATATTAAAGGACTTATAAATTAAATATTCCAGGCCTGTGATAAAGGAAATTAATCTCAGGCTATGTGAAATATTAAATACAGTGGGTTACACCGCAAATGTTCGATGTCCTACAGCACAAGGGTGGAAGAGAACTGGTTTTCGGAATCTAAGTTTATCTGTTTCCATAAAATGCAATCTATGTCAAGAGAGTGCGAAGAATTATTATTCTCCCCCACAATAGTTCTTTAACTATCACCCACAAGAAACAATGTCCACTACATCCCTTCAAAGCCTGTTCCCGTCTACTTAGTATCAACTCATCGACAAGACGAGGAGATACAATCATGAACACATCTACTAAACAAACCACACGACTTATCCGCTTACCAGAAGTCATGCATAAAACAGGTTACAAGAAAGCATGGATTTACCGATTGATTTCTGAAAATAAATTCCCTAAACCTATCAAACTGGGGGCAAGGTCTGTAGCTTTTATTGAGATTGAAGTCGATGAGTGGATTTCTGACACCATTAGCAATTCGAGAACAGCTTCATAGTTAGGCTCCAGACGAAGAACATCGACAAAGTGAGGACAATGTGGAAATCAAAGAATTCATGAATATTGGGAGCCTTTCTCGGCTTGTGAGTCAAAAAACTTTTGATAAGATTTTTGATGCTGAAGCTATCAGGTTATTACCTATGAATACATTGAGTAAGAAATCCGTGGCCTGTTTAAGCTATTACCTCGAAGATAGCGAATACAATCCATTTCAGTTTTTACCTGAGTTAAATGAAGAGAGCCGAAACTATATCTATGAAACCATACTGTCAGTGATTAAATGTAATGAGCTACTCAGAAAGTTATCGAAGAAAATCACTAAGAATGAAATTAATATTGCTGTAAAAGAGACTGAAAAGGGCGAAGGCCATGTATTGCTCTGTAGCTTAAGTGTGCAAAAAGGGATGCTAGACCATTATGTGAAAACAATGCCGGATCTTCTGCCAGATGAAGATTCATTTATGACAGATGATATTGAACTTCTTAAGTTAAGCACTGAAGATATAACAAAAATTTTGCTGTGTGACATGTTGGAAAGAGGAGCATTGATGATTCATATGGGAGATGAACTCCGTAGTAAAGCTAAAAATATTCAAGAGGAATACTGGAACGAAGTAGAAAGTATTTACAATGGACGAACAACAATACAAATTACTATTTAAAATATCATCATTTTAAAAATGTAAAGTTTTAAGATTAAAAAATAGTAAAATTTAACGGAATACTTTACAAATTATTTTTTGGTGCCGCTGTATTACTTATGCAATAAGGCTTTATTAGTTTTTCTTCTTGAATCGGGTATGACTACTGCACATCTTTTTCAGCCATGGCAGACTGGCAGTCTTATAAGACTGTTACGTTAGACGGGCTAAATAACACAATTCCCGGAGGGAGTGCTTATAATGAAAATAATGTGGCTTCAGGCGTTTATCGCTTCCGTATTGATCCCGCTTTAGTAGGAGTAGATTATGCCACTGGTCAGTCAGGGAATACACGTTCTAAATCTGCCGCATTAATGGTTTATGATCGTACCACCACGACAGATAAAACCGCTGCTGTAAGCTTTTATGGTTTAAATGATGACGGGCTCCAGGCCTCATCGCTCATCCATGCGTTTCCACAAGGCGGTGGGTTTGATCTGTATTTACAGGACTGGCAGCGCTCAGATAACTCCGGCACAGTGAATGTGATCATTGAAAAGTGGCAGAATTAGTTTGTCAGTAGAACTTAACTGAAGTAATGCGCTCTGTATTAACTAAAAGGTTATACAGAGCGCTCATCACTCATGCTTTCATTGTGCCTATTTAAAAAAATTAAGTCCTTTTATATTAAAGTAAGGGGTTTCGACAGGTTGCTTGTGGATAAAAACCAGAAAGGCCATCAGCCCTGGGTTTTGGCTTGCCGTGCCTTTGATTGTTAAATTTAAAAGGGTAAAAGGATGGGCAGGTAGAGGGATTATGATCGTATTAAAAAGAACTAACACCTCAGCGAGAGTCACTGAAAAGAGAGATACTGTTACGCTCTAGCATGTCCTGTAGAGTGTTGGCCGCGAGATAAGAGATTAGGTTGATAAGCGAAAGCTGACTGGTACCCTTTACCCAATTTGAATACAGCATGAAATCGCTTTATCCTTCCCCACGACTGCTTCGTCATGGTGAAGTTTAAATCACCAAAATTACTGAGCAACGCCACCCAGCTTAACAATAGCCGTTCCGTCTTCTACATAAACAGAATACGCCGAATTAGAAACAACCGGGTTTATCCCTTTTTGGACCATTGTTTGCAGCAACCTGGTGTTATCAACTTCATTGACATAACCATGAGTGGTTTGCGTAAGCCCTTTGTTAATCATTTGGAAAGAAGCTAAAAACTGAGAGGCGGGGCTAAGAAAATACCCAATCAACGGTTTGTTTTCCATCAATAATTTTGCGCGCTCATCAATATTTACCTGTCCTACTGTACCCACTGAGTGGATGTTTTTAATATTGATAATGTCGCGAGCGAGCATATTAAATACAAAGTTCTCATATTCCCGCTGTGATTTAAGCGCACTACTCAATTGAGCGCTAAATGCAATGGCAGTAATAACAGGAATGAGCGTGAGATATTTGAATCGGGGTGCAAAAACCACAAGAGGAATCGCGATCAAGATCAGAATAGCAGAAAAAGAGACGATGGCGCGTGGGGCGACGGGGGCATCCTGAAGTAAAATGGTTGGTCCCATAAGCGATACAAGAAAGATAAAGAATGCAACTGCGCAATAAATAATCAAAGCAGGTATCTTGCTTGTTTGCTGACGGAATTTATATAGCATCAGTAAAAATGCGATTGCAACAGGAACGAGGAAGTAAATATAAACCGGGCCATAAAAGTAGGAGAGCAATAATTCTTTTAGAGCATCGATAGTGTTTGAAAGATGCGCGAGGCCCTCTTTATTGGGTTGGATAAGTTCTGCGCGGGAATTTCGTTTAGATGCAAAGAAAAGCATATAAACCAGGAAGAAACCAACAAATAATGATGCTTTATTAATTATTATTCTGGACAACCGGCTTACAGTTACTTCGCTTTTTACAGCCAGAAGCATAATATCAACGGCAAGTAAGGCAATGAATATGTTTGCACAGGGCTGATAGAGAGTCAGTGATAAAACGCCCGCTATGATTTTAACTGAGTATTCACGAATTGAGCTTATGTTGCTGTAAGTGTAAGCAACGACGGCAAGAAAATAGGCAATGGCCATGCCTAAAGAATCGTACCTGTAGGCAATGTTCTGCAAAAAGTAGGGATTAAAAATCAGCAGGGCAGCGAGCCACTTTTCATTAGGTACGCCCATGTTCAGCAAATGCTTGCTCAGCATAAATGAAGCGGCACCGATGAAAAGACATGACACAATCATCGTATAGGGGAAGAGATCAAGATTATAGTGACCGCTGGCGGACAATACTTTCATAAGAATATCGGCCATTGGCCGGCCTAGCCCACGCCAGCCATATTGCCCTGTGATGGCTCTGTCTAAATCATCCCTGTAAAAAACACCCGCCTGAATCAGAGGATAGATGAATAACAACGTCAAACCTGAGTAAAGGGCGAGTGTTTTTTTATCATTTTTGCACATCATTAGAAATTCCATCTCACTTTTTTATTATGTAACGCGGGCGGTTCTTGCTCTCTATGTATATCCTTCCAATATACTCACCAAGAACGCCAATACCAATCAGCTGTACGCCGCCGAGAAAAAGTATCGAAACTAAAAGCGAAGGATAACCGGGAACGCTGTTGCCAAACCAGATTTTGTCCACGATCATCCATGCGCCGTACAGAAACGAAAAGCCAGCCACGATTAAGCCTATATACGTCCACATGCGTAGCGGAAACGTTGAAAAACTGGTTATTCCTTCAAGCGCCAGATTCCACAGCTTCCAGCTATTGAACTTTGACGTGCCAGCAACACGGTCGGCTCTGACGTATTCAATAACATCCGTTTTGCCGCCTACCCATGAAAGGATGCCTTTCATAAAGAGGTTTCGTTCTGGCATCTTTTTTATGTTTTCAACAACATCCCGCGACATCAGGCGAAAGTCACCCACATTTTCTTCAATTTTCGGGTTACTGATTTTGTTGTGTAATGTGTAAAACCACTCAGCGGTCTTTCTCTTTAGCCGCCCATCAGTGGATCGATCGGCACGCTTAGCCAGCACAATATCCGCACCTGCCTGCCATCTCTCAATCAGTAAAGGAATGACGTTTATCGGATCTTGTAAATCGACATCAATAGGGATAACCGCATCACCACTGGCGTGCTCTAAACCCGCGAAAAGTGCCGGCTCTTTACCGAAGTTCCGCGTAAGGGAGAGTGGCACGACCAGAGGGTCCGAAACCGAAAGCGCATTGATGATAGATTCTGTCGCATCTTTACTGCCGTCATTGATGAAAACTATTTCAATCTCGTGATGTTTTAATGCCTCGAACTCACGGACCGTTTTATAAAATACTGGAATAGCGTCTTCTTCATTGAAAACAGGAACAACCAACGATATTTTCATCTTGCATCTCTGAAAACGATGTACTTTGAGTATAAAAAGCCGCAAATGAGGCTGATTAAAGAGAAGATTATCAGTGTGTAAAGGGGCTGAAGCATGCTTTTATCTGAAACCCATCCCACCAGAGAGGCGATGGAGCCCATAAATAGTACATATATCATGTAACGAATCGTCGATGCTTCCGCATTGAATGTCCACTTTGCATTAACGAAAAATGAGAATGTCACCGCGACACAAAAAGCCCCAAAGTTAGAGAGGGTTTGTGAGGAGCCTGTTGCATACAGGATCGAGAATACGCCCCAGTGAATCAATGTATTGAGAATGCCAACAGAGAAGTATTTTGAGAAGAGCTTTATCATCATCACCACCGTTTGAAGTCAGCCGATCTTATCTATCCTGAGCGACAAGGCAACCACTCTCTGATGAAAAAAAACAATCAAGCAGAATTGTTTAATGGCAAGCACTGACTCAGCATGGGAACCCCATTGTGAAGGGGCATGCCCAAAGCTGTTTGGGTGGGACTGCTTGAAGAATGTCTGCTTATTATTTTGCCTGAACAAGCTGAGCGAGGCGGACACTATTTCAAGAATGTTTCAGGTATAAATGCAGACCTGTAATAAAGCGATATCTGTTCATCGACTTTTTAACGCTTCGGCATCAGGATGTTGGATATCAGCACAAAAATTATGTGACTTGGTCTGACAGGCAACACATCAAATCCCCACTCGTTCAGAAAATTAACGTCTTCAATCAGTAAAATGAGAAACGATCTTCTTTACAGAAGATGTTGAGTCATCGTTTATCCCATCTTCTTTATCTTATTAAATGTCAAGCGTTTAAAGACTCACTCACTGTGATCTGTCATGTCTGCCAACACGGTTTCAACATAACGTGTCATGGCAAGGGATGAGGAAAATAGAGTTGGCAGAAGCCAATAGCGACGTGATGGTGATGGGTAAGACATAAGTAATCAATGTGTTGAAAAATTGCCGGGAAAACGCCGTAGCTGACAAAACCAATTTCAGAATTTAAAAAGCAGACAGGGCAGGCGAGCCAATCGTGAATACCAGAAACTACCAGAGTGTCTTTCCTGTCACGCGGGCAGCAGGTCCAGAGGCGTTTTTACCGCTGGCAGCAACGCACACAAGTGACACTCACGCCTGTCATGTCCGGTCTTTTTTGCCAGTCTCACAGCAAATTTCACTGTTATTATGCATCATTATTTTCACCTTCTGGCTACTACCGGGGCTTGTGGGTCATGAGCCGTGGAAGCCGGATGAGGCTTATACCTTTGGGCTGATCCGTCATATTGCCCAAACCGGTGACTGGGTAGTACCTACGCTGGCGGGCGAACCCTTTATGGAAAAGCCGCCGCTCTATTTCATTGTGGCCTCGTTCTTCCTCCGGCTGTTTAGTCCATTACTGGGCGAACCGGATGCAGCGCGTCTGACAACGGGCCTGTTTATCTTAATCACCTGTTACGCCATCGCACTGACGTCCCGGGAGCTGTTTGGCAGGGGAGCGGGCCGCTGGGCGGTGCTTATTCTGTTTGCCTGTGTCGGTTTTCCTGTCCGGGCTCACCAGATGATTACGGACACTGCTTTGCTGGCAGGCGGTGCTATTGGCATTTACGGTTTCGTTTTGGGAATTCGCCGCCACATGTTGGGTGGAACGATACTGGGCGTTGGCGCAGCCATCATGTTCCTGTCTAAAGGGCTTCTCGGCCCCGGCATTCTTGGGCTGACAGCACTGGCGCTACCTTTGCTGAATGCAGAATGTCGTAGCAGACGCTATGCCATATTTTGTGCCATCGCGGTGCTGGTCTTTTGCCCGCTGGTTGCACCGTGGTTATATGCGCTCTGGATGCGTTCAGAAAAACTGTTTTCAACCTGGCTGCTGGTGAATAACGTTGGCCGTTTCGATGGCACCGCTAAACTTGGCCCCAAAGCGAAACACTTTTTTTACTTCAAACTGCTTCCCTGGTATGCCTTTCCTGCATTGCCGATGGCTTCATGGTGGCTCTGGCGCACATGGAAAACCGGCATTAGTGCCCCTGCGAAGGTGCTGGTAACGTTTTTTTCTGCCGGTTTCGTTACGTTGTCAGTCGCTTCCGATGCGCGTGAGCTTTACGCCATGCCGCTGCTTCTGCCGCTGGCCATACTGGCCGTTGGAGCCTGCCAGCAGAAAAGCACCTGGACAGAAAAGTTACGCCCCTGGGCACTTGGACTATTCTGCCTGCTCCCTGCGGTCATGTGGGGGGCAGGGATCATCCTGATGACTGGCTGGCCTGCACCGTTGTGGAACAAATGGGTCTTGCACGGCGCACCTGGCTTCACGCCGCAGCTCTCTCCGGTGATGCTTATCGTGGCATTACTGGCAACGCTGATGCTCAGTGGGCTGGTGTTGCTTAACCGCACCTGTCGGCAATGTCCCTTAGCTGTTTTTACCAGCTGCATCACGCTGTGCTGGGTTTTAGCCATGACATTGGGCATGCCGTACCTGGATTACACTAAGCGCTATTCTGATGTGTTTATCCCGTTGCGGACCTGGTTACCGAAGGACGAGTGTGTGGCAAGCAAGCACCTTGGCGAGCCGCAGCGAGCTTTACTGGAATATTATGACGGGCTGATAACCTTACGAGAAGGGAAGCACAGAGGTGCTTATCGTTGTCACTGGCTGCTGGTGCAGCATGATAAAAAGCATCCTGAAGAGTATGTCGACGGAACATTGGTCTGGCAGGGGGAGAGGCCTGCGGATAATGAAGAAAACTACCAGCTTTACCGACTGAACAGGTAAACCGAAATATTACGGACTTAACGCGCCTGCGTTCATCCTGCAGGCGCTGTTAATATTCCACACTGACGCTATCGTCATTCAGGGGAGTGAAAGATGAACTTCATTTTCCTTTGGCGCCCAGTCTCTGTCCGAGAATTCATCAACTGAATGGGAAACATTGCGCAGTCCCTGGGTGCCAAGGAAGTTTTTGACGCCTTCCTGAAGGTTACCATCTCGGAAAAGTTCGGCAATAACAAATAGCGCATCGGAAAGTGACAGCGTTCTGATTTGAGCAGGTAGCCAGTTTGTACGCGTAAAGATCAGGTGATAAAGCGCCTCCTCTCCTGATAAAGGAAAATAGCGCGTACCAAATTGTTTGCGGTGTTTGTCCAGAATGATTTCAAGAATGAATATTTGAGCCGTACGTTGCCTGATCTGATTAACAAAAACATTTTCGGAATTGCCCATATCCAGCGTCGTGGCATCGTTGTTCTGCTTGACGCGCGTCTCAATAGCATTCCAGAGATTGTCATACTGATTCATAGCTTACCTTGTCCGAAAGTGTCGTTATCATAACAACGTTAGCAGAAGGAACTCGTGCGGCAAAGGTTGCAAGCATAATCAGCCGCTTTCGGACGTAAAAAAACAGTATTGGGTTTTACCGCTTCAGTGCCGCTGCGTAGTGCCCTGCAAAGTCGGGCTGTGCAGTATGCCGTTTTTATGAAGCGGAGAAAGCAAAATAGCAGAACTTACGTTTGATGCAGTGAAAACAAAAATGGCCACAAAGGGCCATGTCGAGGAATTCAGACGCGATTAATGCAACACACCGGCTGTGGTTAAACAAAGTGTGCAAAACGCAACGCTGAATGCAGAGAAACCCACCAGACCAAGAACGACGAAACCGAAATTTCTCATATCGACCTCCACCGTGTCCAGGTGACACAGCCAAATCATAGGGCTGGCGGGTAAAAAAGTACATACTGTTAATAAAGACATAGAAAATACTGCTGTGACATTCATTAAATGGCTACATTTTTTTGCGTACATAGGCGCGATATAAATGTCGGCGGTGCTTTTTAAAATCTCTTTTTTATTGAACATCACATCAGTAAAAGGAACAGATCATGCTTTTATATTGTGACCAGGATTGACTGACGGTAACCACAGCGAGTCTTTTCGCACGGCATTCACGTTGTTTAACGTGCGTCGCCCTGGCACTGTCTCTTTAATGTGATTGCCTGTACACGCTTGCTATACCGATCATGAACAAGAATATAATGTGACCTGTCAGAATTTGATTCTGATACTATCGCAAGATATCCGCTATGCATGACCATTCCCGGTAAATACGACTGATCCCCGACGATAAGACAGATTACGACACACGCATTTCGTGCTAATCAGCTACGTTTTATTAAGCCAGTCGAAAAAATACTATTAAAAAGGGAACGCTTTCATCTAAATAGCCAGGAGCAATGCATTATAAAGTGATTTCATGAGGTCCTGAATAAATTAGTCAAATTATATTGGTTTTTTATGTCAGGTTTTTTCTGGTGCTGATATTTTTCGCGTCAAGAATAATAATTTTTTATTGTCTGGTGGCGCGAAGTGAAAGCTTTAATTTTAACTATTTCTTTAACTGAATACAGAGTTATTGATGTATCAGATTCCTGACATCGTTTATCATTTTTTATCTTCGACTAATCAGTGTTAGTGCAGGATTTCCTTCTGTTTTTTTCAGGAAAACGCTGACAATGGGGGGCAAAACCGATAAGTAACTTCACGTATCAATCCTTGTTATCGCTCTACTACCCGTCCACGACCTGTAAGTGAATTTAATGCAATTTATTGTAAAATAAGCTTTTATTTTTATTTTTGATTGTGTTTGAGATCTTGTCACCGTCTTTTGCTTTGCGTTGCTAAGTCGGTTGCTCGACTCATTTCTACCCATCAGTAACTCTTAAGTCAGGGGTTGTTTTTTTGTGGTTCGGCATGAATAATGCGCGCATTTGTTACATCTAATTACGATTTATATAATGAAAGTTAACTTTAAAGGGACTTTTCTCATTGCCTGGGGTTTTCCGGGCGGTGTGCTTGCATCGTTTTTTTTGACGGTAGCATTTTTACCTTTGCAGGTTTGCGCCGCGGATGGCGACGCCTTAAATGCGTCCACTGGCATTGACGCAAATGAGCAACAGCGCCAGCAGGAACGTGAGCGTGTCTTGCGTGAACAAAATGCACCACGCGCAGATGTTCGCCTTGAACGTCCTGACATGGCTCTGCCGGATTACCCATCTGATGAAAAACCCTGTTTTGTCATTAACACCATTGCGCTACAAGGTGAGGCGTCACAACAATTTCAGTGGGCGCTGAATGCCGTAGCCGACGCCCAAGGGCGTTGCCTGGGTGGGCAAGGCATTATGCTGGTCATCAAAAAAGTCCAAAATGCAATCCTGGCTAAAGGCTATGTCACTACACGCGTCATGGCTCAGGAGCAGGATCTGACTAAAGGTACACTGACACTCACGATTCAACCCGGCAGAGTGGCACACGTTCGTTTCGACAAGGACGTGTCCTGGCGCGGCCGGTTGTGGAATGCAGTGCCTGCCTCTCGCGGTGACATCCTCAATCTGCGTGATGTTGAGCAGGGCCTCGAAAATTTCAAACGGATTCCCAGTGCTACAGCGGATATAAAAATTGTCCCCGGCGAGCAGGAATCCACCAGTGATCTCGTGGTGAACTGGCAGGAATCACGTCCTGTCCGATTAAACATCGGGCTTGATGACAGCGGATCTGAAAGCACCGGACGTTATCTGGGGACGGCTACACTGGCCGTAGATTCGCCTTTGGCCCAGAACGACCTGTTCTATGCCAGTATCGGAAAAAATATGTTTGAGCAGGGGCCGTTTGGTAACCGTTCCCATGCGGTGAATTACTTTTTTCCTGTCGGTTACTGGGCGTTCTCTGCAAATTACAACGATTACACCTATCACCAGAATATCCCTAATGCGAACGAAGTCCTGAGCTATGACGGTAAAAGCGAAAACGTCGTACTAACGGTCTCAAGACTGCTTTATCGCGATCAGTCCAACAAAACCACGCTCAATGTGCGCACCTATCGCCGTCGGTCTTCAAACGCCGTGAATGATATTGACATTGACCAACAGCGGCGGCGAACAGCAGGGTGGGAACTGGGATTAAACCAGCGCAGTTATCTGGGCAGCGCCACGCTGGATGGCAATATCAACTGGCGGCACGGCACCGGTGCCTGGGGGGCGACACCCGCACCGGAAGAGTCTACCCAAAGCGGTAGCGCGCGTGCGGGAATGTTATTCGGTGATATTGGCCTTAACCAACCCTTCTCGGTGCTAGATCAGCCGTTACGCTATTACACCACGGTGCGTGGTCAATGGAGTAGCAGTGCACTGACGCCGCAGGAGAGGCTGGCGATCGCCGGACGTTATTCGGTTCGGGGCTTTGACGGCGAGCAAATGCTGTCGGGGGAAAAAGGCTTTATCTGGCGAAATGAGATGGGATGGAACGTTTTCGCCAGTGGTCATGAATTTTATCTTGCGGCGGATTACGGTCGTGTCGATGGGCCGGGCACACGTTACCTGATCGGGCATCAACTGGCAGGTGCTGCAGTGGGCATCAGAGGCGCTGTTATTAAGCGTGTCAGCTATGACCTTTTTGTCGGCGTTCCGCTAATGAAACCTGATAATTTCCATACCTCCGGCGCGACGGCAGGATTCAGCATCAACGTCGAAATATGATGCCTTGCACTGTAATGACCCCGATCCAAACCTCATGGATTTGAGAAGCCAAATAATATGAACAAACATTGTTATCGCCTTGTTTTCAGTCGTACTCATGGCGAGTTGCGGGTTGTGTCTGAACTGGCCCGAAGTTGCAGTAATGAACCGGGCCAGACGCGTGGAACGGGAGCCACGCGCGTCTGGGTAACAATGCGTCGTTTAGGATGGTTAATGAGCCTGGTGCTGTTTAACGGCCAGGCGCTCGCTGAAGGCATTGTCGCGGACGGCAGTGCCGCAACAGGCTTGCGCCCTGAGGTGATTAATACGCAAAATGGCCTGCCGCAGGTTAATATCACCGCGCCAAATCAGGCGGGGGTTTCTCATAACCAGTACAGCCAGTTCGACGTTGATCAAAAAGGCGCCATTCTCAATAACTCTGCAGTCATGACCTCTACGCAAATGGCGGGCATGATTCAGGGCAATCCTAATATCAACCCTAATGGTGCGCCCGCCCGGGTCATTCTCAACGAAGTAAACAGCACTAACCCCAGCCAGCTTCGGGGCTATATGGAGGTGGCTGGTGGTCGTGCGCAGGTTATTGTCGCCAATCCATCAGGGATTGTTTGTGATGGCTGTGGAACCATTAACGCAGGCAGGATGACGCTCACCACAGGTAAACCGCAGTTGAATGCCGACGGCAGTATCGCGGGTTATCAGGTTGAGCGCGGCGTCGTGCGCATTGAAGGCGGTGGCCTGAATGGCGACTCGCGGCATGACACCGAATATGTTGATGTGCTTGCGCGTGCCGTGGAGGTGAATGCGGGCGTTTGGGCGAAAGAGAAGATCAACGTCGTTGCGGGAAAAAATACTGTCAGTGCGGATGGCAACACCGTGACGCCTTCCTCCAGTCAGGAGGGGGGGAAGCCTGAGCTAGCAATAGACATGGGCGATATGGGGGGAATGTACAGCGGCCAGATTCGTATGATCGGCACCGAAGCCGGGGTCGGTGTGCGTAATCAGGGTGGGCAGTTACAGGCCGGAAAAACCCTTACTGTCAGTAGCGAAGGCCGTCTGGTGTGGCAGCCGGGCAAGCAAGAGTCTGTGACCCAGGCGGGTGAGTCCGTCACCCTGACCGCCAAAGACAATATCGAACATGCGGGCAAACTTTACAGCGGTGGCACACTTAACGTGCAGAGCCGCACAGGTGAGATTAAGCAGTCTGGGACGATGGCTGCTGCTGGCGATGTTCAGCTAACCGCAGCTGGCGGAATTGAAAACAGCGGTCATCTGCTGGCGGGCAGTGATGTGAACAGTACGCTCAACCGTGAAGCCGATCTCACCCTGAGCAGCCAGGGAACCGTTCGTTCAACAGGCAGCCTGCTGAGCAAAAAAAATGTCGCCCTGTCAGGGAAACGCGTTGATCTCAGTGAAGGACAGCTTGCTGCGAAACAGGCAACAGTCACCGCCCAGAAAGAAGGGGTTGGCTTAACGAAAACTAAGATCGACAGCCAGAAACTGCACATTAGCAGTACGGGCGATATTGATGCCCGACAAGCAGAGATCAAGGCTGGCAACTGGGATGTTAATGCCGATAACCTGTTTAATCAGCAGGCAGTCTGGTCGCAGACTGGCTCTGGAGATAACCGTTTTACGCTGCAAAATCAGCTTGATAATACCGGTGGTTCAATAGAGGCGCAGCACCTTAGCCTGGAGGCCGGGGCGCTAACTAACCAGAACGGCAGACTGGTCGCTCTTGATGGAAGCGATCAACAGTGGCATGTGACAGGGCTGACCGATAACCGGTCGGGCGAACTGGGCGCTAACGGGAATCTGTCGTTAAGCACCGGAAGCCTGACAAACCTGGGCGGTTCGGTAAAAAGCATGCTCTCTCTGCAGGTCGATGCTAAACACGAGCTCGATAATACCGAAGGCAAGCTCCTGGCGGGCAATAACGTCACGCTGCAGGCGGAGACGCTGGTTAACCATGCCGGTGTACTCAATGGTGAGGCAGTAAAAATTACCGCCCAACAGCTTGATAACGTGCAAGGTAAGATCGTGAGTCAGCAAGGCCTGGCGCTTGACGCACAGCAGAGTCTGGACAATCACCAGGGCCTTATCGCCGCCGGGCAGAATGCAGACGTTCATACTGAGGGGAACTGGAACAACCAGGGCGGCACGGTACAGAGCGAAACACAGTTAAGGCTTTCAGCGGGTAACCTCAATAACACGCAAGGCAAGCTGCTGTCTGGCGATCTGCTCATGCTTAAAGCGAGCGGTGACGTGAATAACGGTGCAGGTGAAATCAGCGGCAGCGCGCTGGAGATAGGTGTACAGAACCTCGCTAACAATAAAGGTAAAGTCATCGGCGGGCAGTCGGTGGTACTTGATGCCAAAAACGGACTCGATAACGCCCAGGGACTGCTGGCAGCCGGCCAGACGTTGAACCTGTCCACCGAGGGCGTGCTAAACAATCTCAACGGCGGCGTCAGCGCGGCCAACATCGATCTCACCGTCAGTCAACTCGATAATACGCAAGGGAAAATCATTGCGGATAACGGCCTGAACGTGCGGGCACAGCAGGCTATGGATAATACGCTCGGTTTGCTTGAAGCGGGTGAGACACTTAATGCCAGTACACAGGGCAACTGGAAAAATCAGCAGGGCACAGCACAAGGCGGTAAGGCTGTTATCGCCGCTGCGCATGATTTTGATAACACAGGCGGCAGGCTTCAGTCTGGTGGGCTGCTGCAGTTTGACAGTGCCGGCGATGTCATCAACCAGGGCGGTAAGCTGACAGCACAGAAAGACCTGACGTGGCGTGGCACAACCAACAGCGTATTCAATAACGATAACGGTTCGCTGCAGAGTGGGAACAGCCTGTCCGTAACGGGAGGCCAGCTGACTAACCGCCAGCAGGGCATTGTGCTGGGACAGGATGCCCTTTCATTCGATTTGGCGGCCGATCTTGATAATCAGGACGGTCAGCTGACAGGCGGTGGTCAAACGGTGCTGCACGCAGGCAGTCTCACCAATGCACACGGCAAGATCAATTCTCTTGGCAGTCTGGAGATGCAGCTCAGTGGTCAGTTGGACAACAGCAACGGCCGTATTTTCAGCCAGCTATCCCAGAAGCTGACGGCTGGTAATATTGCCAACGAGCAAGGCTGGATGGGAAGCCAGGGAGAATGGCGCGCCACCACAGGTCATTTCGCTAATACGCTAGGCAGTGTACAAAGCGAACAATCGGCATGGCTTAACGCGGCTGCGTTGAATAACCAGCAGGGGCTGGTGCAGTCTGCTTCCGCGTTAACGATGAGAGTCACGCAGGGGATCAACAACCGTACCGGTAAAATCAGCGCTCAAACGCAGCTGGACGCACGCGGGGATGATAACGGCGCAACGACGGGCGCCATTGATAATACGGGTGGTCAGTGGCTGGCGGGAGAGGTGCTAAACCTGGCGGCACAGATGCTGGACAATACCCAGAATGGCCTGCTGTATAGCCAGAAACAGCTTCATCTTCTGTTCAGCGACAAGCTGAGTAATCAGCAGGGCAAAGTGCAGAGCGAAGAAAGCCTGACGCTCGCTGCACAATCGTTGCAAAACGATGCAGGGTCCATTGCCAGCCAGCAGCAGTTAACTCTCAATGTAACAGGCGAGCTAAGCAACCAGGGTGGCACGTTACGCAGCAATGGTGTCCAGCAGGTCAGCGCAAACCATATCAATAATCAACAGGGCACAATCAGTAGCCTTGACGCTCTTGGTGTCAACGCCGCGCAACTTGATAACGCTTCGGGCACCCTGATAAGCCAGGGAACCGGCATCTACCGTATTGATACGCTGAATAATCAACAAGGCAAAATTCATAGCGGCCGTGCTCTGACGCTGAACAGTAATGTGGTCAATAACCAGGCGGGGCAGTTAGTTTCGACCCAGGATCAGGTCATTAATGCGGCGCAGGTAAACAATGCCAGCCGGGGAACGATCAGCAGCCAGGGAGCACTGGATGTACAGAGCAGCAAACTGGATAACCATGATGGCGGCCTGATTCTGGGCACTTCGCGCACGGGCATCACCGCCAGCGAGGTGAATAACAGCACCGGCCGTCTGCAGAGTGCAGGAGCCATGACGCTGGCAGGGCTGTCGCTGCTGGATAATCGCCAGGGAAGCCTTGTAGCAAATGGACCACTCAATATTAATAATGGCAGTAATGCGCGTTTTGCCCGGCTCGCTTTTACTGCGCCTTCACTGGCTGTATTAAATCAGAACGGCGTGATGCAGAGCGGCGCAACGATGACCGTGAATGCCCGTACGCTGGATAACCAGAGCGGTAAACTTCAAAGCCAGCAAGATCTGACGTTGAGCGTGCAGCAGGATTACGTTCAACGTGCCGGTGATATTTTAACCAGTAATGGCACGCTGACAATGTCAGTCGCGGGCGTGTTTACTAACCTGAATGACTGGCTGCTGCCCGGTAATCTGAATCTTACCAGCACGCATTTTACTAACCCGGGTACGCTGGTCAGTAAAATCATGCAAATCACCACTGGGCAGTTTACCAACCGTGGCCGGGTCGAAGCCGACACGATGACGCTTAACGTCGACACGCTGGACAACCCTACCGCAGTGATGGGCGACACTATCACCGTCAACGCGCGCGTTATTGATAACTACGGGGCGGGTGGCGTTATTGCAGCGACGCAGTCGCTAAACCTGCGTGGCAACGAGCGGCTGACTAACCGCGATGGCGCACTTCTGTTCAGCAGCGGAAATATGCAACTGGGCAGTAACGACCTTATTGAAAACCGGGCAAGCGCCATTGAGGCAAGCGGCGATCTCACGGTAAACGCACAGCATTTAATCAATCAGCGCATCGGGTTAAATATTGCCCGTGATGCAGAGTCTGAATCGTACAAATGGCATCGTTATAACTATTACTGGCGCTCCTATGACTCGCCTGTAAATAATGATAAAAATACGATGGCACCCGTTAAAACGTCCTTAACTTTCCAAAATGAATCAGCGGCGAGCAGCAATATTTACGGCACCATTATGGCCATTGATGCGAGTAGTAGCCGTGCTCAGGTACGAGTGAAGGACGCAAGAGGGCAGCTCACAGACTTGTGGGTCAACTATCTGGCCCTGACGCCAAATGCTGATGGCAGTTATGCCATGACTTTTTATGCCACACGAGGTTTCAGACAAAATTATGTGCCAACGCCATATCAGAACACGGTGTGGCGTGAAGTTGACCAAGGTCGTCTAGAACAGTGGGACCCGACAAAACACATCGATATCTACGCGGCACCTAACGTTAACGATTATAACAATTTACGTGAACGTACAGTGACTGGATCACTGACGCGTGACCGTCTCTTGTCTGAAGGTACAGGGGCACGCATGTTGGCCGGCGGCAATATGGCCCTGCATGTTACCGGTCAGTTGCTCAACGATGCGAGCGTCATCACGGCAAATGGCAATCTGGGTATTGACGGTGGCGGAAACGTCGATAACCGAGGGTATTCGGTTAATGAACATCGTATTGAAACCATCGTTGATCATTACGACAGAGATGAGAGCCACTGGTATCCCACGTCACATTACGATGGCACCACGGCGCTACAAACCATTGATGGCATTATCTCTGGCAATGGCAGAGTGAGCATCACAGGAACGAACATCTCAAATACCACCGTCAATCAGGCGCAAATCAGCAGTATCGAGGCGGCGCTTAAGGCCGTGGATGCCGAGCGCGCAGAATGGGAGCGTAATCCACTGGCGTTTAACGTGAGTGGTGCAAACGGACAACATACGGATACCCAACTGTTACCTGCCGGTCAGATCACCGCAGGCCAGCCTTCCTCACTTGGACGCCCGTTGCTTCCGGCGGAACTGGCCTTCACGGCCAGACAGCATCTGGCAAGCGTGGCGACGAGCATTCCCAATAACGGCTTGTTCCGCCAGTTTCCAGCAAGCGGTAGCCCTTATCTGGTGATGACCGACGCGCGCTTTACCAGCCGTACCCAGTTTATCAGCAGCGATTATCTTCTTTCGCGCGTGGGTTATGACCCGGCGGCCGTGCATAAGCGTCTGGGTGACGGGTTTTATGAGCAGAGACTGGTACGAGATCAGGTGTTGAGCCTGACCGGACGTCAGTCGGTGCACGGTGAAGATGCAATGGCCCAGTACCAGGCGCTGATGAATAACGGTGTGAAAGTGGCGCAGGATTTCCGTCTGGTGCCCGGCGTGGCGTTAACACCGGAACAGATCGCCTCATTACAGCAGGATATTGTCTGGCTGGTGAGCGAAACGGTTAATACCGAAAACGGCCCGCAGACCGTCTGGGTGCCGAAAGTCTATCTGGCCCAGTCCACGCTGCGCCTGACTGACGACGGCGCACTCATCGCGGGGGGCGATCTACAGCTCTCTGCTAACAGCGTAACCAACGCCGGTAATCTGCTTGCAGATAAGGCCCTGAGCATTGATGCCTCAGCGTTTTCTCATCAGAGTGGTGATATCAAAGCAGACAGCATCAACGTACATGCTGACAGCCTGAGCATGAGCACCAATCTGCAGGATGCCTTACGGCAGGCGAGCATGAGTGCGGGCGATATCAGCCTCAGCGGCAATGACATTCGTCTGCAGGGCGCGAAGCTGAGCGCAACGGATAACCTGGCGCTTAGCGCCCGTGACAATCTTGAGATCAGCGCTGCAAAACAGAGCTATAAAGCGAATGTTGAGGTGATCTCGGGGGCCATGGGAAACCGAAGCAGTGCCGGGATGGAAGAGGCTGGCCAGCGCATGGCACAGGTTAGCGGTGAATGGCAGCTTGCCCAGGGCAGTGAGCTGAAAGCGGGCGGCAATCTGGTGATGAAAGCCGGTAACGACATCACGCTGCAGGGCAGTCAGGCACAGGCGGGCGGACAAACAGCGCTTCAGGCTGGCGGCAATATCCGTTTATTAGCGGATAAAACCACCAACAGCACGCATGTCGAAGCGAACAGCCGGACTTCTTCTGTCAGCAACAGCCGTGAAGAAGATCAACTGCTCCTCAGTACGCTGGGTGGCGATAAAGGCGTGACGATCATTGCTGGCAAGGACATGCTTGCTGAAGGTGCGCAGATTGACAGTAAAGCAGGGGCCATTGGCATTGGTGCTGAAAATGTCACGATAAAAGAGGCACGACGCTCAACACATGCTTTTGATAATGAGCAGTCGCGTGACAAGAATCATATCCGTATTGAGGATTCTTCTAAAGAAGAGGCCATTGGCAGTACGCTCAGTGCGCAGGACGGCATTACAACGATTGCTCGCACGGGTGATATCACAGTCACGGGCAGTACCTTGCACAGCGAGCAGGGCGCTATCGCACTTCAGGCCAAAAATGACGTTACGCTTAACAGTGCGACAGAACGGGAATCGGAATATCTGGATGAGCGCTCTCAGAAGAAAGGTTTCCTGAGTAAGAAAAGCAGCCATACCGTGCAGGACGATCGTGTCACACGTGAAAAAGGAACGCTGTTAAGCGGGAGTAGCGTTAGTGTTGTTGCCGGAAACGATCTCACTGTAAGTGGATCGGCTATTGCTGCCGATCAAAATGTGGATTTGCAGGCAGGAAACAATGTCGATATTTCTGCCGCCACCGAAACCGGTTATCACTATCTTCTGGAAGAAAAGAAAAAGAGCGGCCTGATGGGCAGCGGGGGAATTGGCTTTACGGTCGGCAAACAGTCAACGCGTCATGAAGTTAATGAAGACGAGATCGTTCAGAGCCAGAGCTTCAGCACCATCGGCAGCAGCCAGGGGAACGTTAATATCACAGCAGGTAATAAACTGCATATCGGCGGTGCCGATCTTATAGCCGGTAAAGATCTTAACCTGAGCGGCGACAGCGTGGATATTGACTCTGGTTTCGACCGCAATAATCGCACGGAAACATTTGAGTCTAAGCAGAGTGGCTTTACGCTGGCGCTGTCGGGTACGGTGGGTAGCGCGCTGAACACGGCCGTCAGCGTGGCACAACAGGCAAGGAAAGAGGGCGACGGTCGACTCCGTGCGCTGCAGGGAACCAAAGCCGCGCTGAACGGCGCACAGGGCGCAGCGGCTTATGAGAATGACAGTGCTCTTACCGAGGCGGCAAACGCCAAAAATGCCGCAGCAGGCATCGATCCTAAATCCGACGAGGCGGCTCAGGGCGCGACAAACACTGTCGGCATTACGCTTTCATACGGTAGCCAGTCATCGAAAAGCGAATCTCACAGCCAGAGCAGTCAGGCGCAGGGAAGCACACTCAATGCTGGCAGAAATCTGTCCATTACGGCGACCGGTAAAAACAAAGGCGAACAGAGCGGTGACATTACGCTTGCCGGTACTCAGATGAAAGCAGGCGGGGAGATGGCACTAGATGCGGCCCGTGATATCAACCTGCTGTCATCGCAGAATACGCAACAGACCGACAATAAAAACAGCAGCAAAGGCGGATCGGTCGGCATCGGCATCGGTGTGGGATCAGGCGGCTATGGCATTACCGTCTCTGCCAGCGTCAACAGCAGCAAGGGCCGTGAAAACGGCAACTCGCTGACGCATAACGAAACCGCGCTGGATGCAGGTGGCGGGATCAATTTAATCAGTGGCCGCGATACCACTTTGAAAGGTGCTCAGGTTAACGGGGAAACCATCAAAGCGGACGTTGGACGTAACCTGACACTTGCCAGTGAGCAGGACAGTGACCGCTATGACTCAAAACAGCAGAGCACCAGCGCGGGCGGCAGCTTTACGTTTGGCTCCATGACCGGTTCGGCGAACGTCAACGTATCCAAAGATAAAATCCACAGCAATTTCGACTCGGTGAAAGAGCAGACGGGACTGTTTGCTGGTAAAGGTGGCTATCAGATAACTGTGGGGAACCACACGCAGCTTGACGGGGCGGTCATTGCCAGCACGGCAGATAAAGACCGCAACATTCTGGATACCGGCACCCTGGGCTGGAGCGATATACAGAATCAGGCCGACTATAAATCGGAACATCAGAGCGCGGGCTTCAACACCGGTGGCCCCATTGGTTCGAATCTGTTGAGCAATGTCGGCGCGCTGCCCATCAGCGCTGCAGGCGGAAGCGGACACGCTGAGGGCAGCACAAAGGCGGCGGTCAGCGACGGAAATATCATTATCCGCAACCGGGATGCCCAGCAGCAGGAGCTGTCCGGCCTGAGCCGCGACACGGAGCATGCCAACGACGGCAGCATCAGCCCGATTTTCGACAAAGAGAAAGAGCAGCGTCGCCTTCAGCAGGCGCAGCTGGTCAACGAGGTTGCCACCCAGGCGCTTGACGTTTACAACACCTATGAAACCGCCCGCGCCACGCGTGCCGCCACGGCCAGCCTGGCGGATACCGATACGCGTACGGCTCTCGAAGCGCAGGCCAGAACACTACTGGATGAGGCGCATGAGAATGATCCAAAAGTCGACAACAGCAGGCAGGCGGTGGTCAGCAAGGCATGGCAGATGGCCTACGACCAGGCAATTGTCCGCCAGGGTGCGGACATGGGCGGAAGCGTGCGCACCGGGGTCAACGCGGTAGTCAACGCCCTGCAGGCGCTGGCGGGCGGTGACATAAAGGCTGCACTGGCGCAGGGCGCGGCCCCTTACCTGGCTGCAAAGGTCAAGGAAATCACCACCGGTAATGCGCCCTATGGTGAACTGACAAACGCACAGAAACTGAATAACCTGATGGCGCACGCACTACTGGGCGGCGTGGTCGCCGAGCTGAGCGGCGGCAGCGCAGCAGCAGGCGCCACCGGCGCGGTAACGGCAGAGCTGGCGGCACCGGCCATCGCGCTGGTTCTTTACGGCACGGCAGACAGTGATAAAATGAGCCCCGACCAGAAGGCGAATCTGAGCGCGCTGGCGACGCTGGCGTCGGGGATAGCTGCCGGCGTGAGCAGCGGCAGTACGGCGGGTGCGGCGACGGGCGCGCTGGCGGGTAAGAATGCGGTTGAGAATAATGCGCTGACCGGCCTGGAAAATTTTGGCTCTGGCTTCTGGAAGAATGTCCAGGCTCAGGGAGCGCTGGTAAATAATACCAATCTCACCGATGAAAATGGCAAAGTGCTGAATCCGGCAACGTCAGAAGAAATTAAATATGCTTCTGATAAGCTTGTGACGGGGCAATTACCTGCTGGTCAGAATGCGGCAACTGGCTTGTTAACAGCGTGGGGCGCTGGAGCGAGCACGGTTGTGGCGCCAGTTCTTTTGCCAGCAACAGCAACAGCGGGAAGTGTTATCGGTGCTGGCGCTATCGGCGGTGCGGCTAATGTGTTTAATCAGCTAAATAGTGGGGAACCGTTCAGTGCAACTGATGCACTTATAGCCACAGGTATAAGCGGAGTAACTCAGGGTAAAGGGTTCTGGTTTACGGAAGCGGCAAGTGTAACTGGTGCATATGCAGGAGCTAAGTTGCAGGATAAGGATGTCATTCCTACTGTGGCTGGCGCAGCAATTGGTACGGTGTTTGGTGCTACTGGTAGTAAAGCTGTAGAGGTTGGGAATAAATATATACCAATAGTTTCAGATAAGACTGCAGGTATAGCAGCTTCTATTGGTGGTTCTGTAGTCAGTGAAGTAACAGGCAGCCGAGTTGAAGATAAGTTAAAAGATGGAAAAAACAAGAAATGAAATCTAAGAATTATGGTTTAAAAAGCTTCCTTATCTTACAGGTCATTTTTATCATATTTATGACACTTGCTATTTTATCTGGCTGCTTATGTGCTGCAATTATAGTTTACTTAAAGAATGGTTCTTTCATCTTTAGCTGGCACGATGATGTACTTTTTTCAATCAAAAGAGGGGGTGTTTTAGGTATGTCTACTGGAGCAGGTATATGGATTTTGTCTAAGTTTAAAGAAAGTAATGGGTGAAATAATTTGATAGGTGTGACCTCTTCCAATAGGCTGAGTAAAGTCATTGGTAAAATTAAGAGCGGCGATAAATACCCCGACTGGGCTAATAATTTGATAACACTGGGAGGAATCGAATAAAAGCAGTAATGCATTTGTGTCAGTGCATTGAATCAAGTCAAAGAGTTCTGGTTTACGAAGGTTGCAAATATCGTTACTTTACGGTGTTTAAATTATCGGTTTAGTATTAATAAAAATTTTAACAATACCTGTTTAAGGGGAGAGAAATGAAATGCATACAATGTCGGCTTCATGAAGCCAATAAAGAATCAGGTTTGTGTTATGGCTGTGAAGAAACAGAATAATGTAAAATCAATGCATTACTTTATCTACCCGCTTCAGGACTCATTTTAGGGATGCTTGGTAGTGCTATGTATCTACATTCATCGTTAGCATTTATTCTCGTTTTTAAGAAGACAGGGTTTTTATCCTATTATTCAATAGGTGCGTTCATTTTGTTTGTATTGGCTTTTTTCATCTCTATGTATGCGGCGTGGTTTTTTTTAGACGAAAAAAAAGTACCCGCAGAATCATGACCGTTTATTATGTTACAGGGTTTATGGTTGCGCTATATCTAACTGTGCTACCAAATGCTCTTTTTAATATGAAATTAGATCAGGGTGATATCCTATTATTGGTTAGTGGTGTTTTTGGGGTTTTGATATGGATACCTTATTTCATTTTCTCAAGGAGAATTAACTTGGTTTTTAGTAATTAGTATGATGAGAGTGTTTTATTTTTAATTAAAGATGTGAAAACTAGTAGGTGTATGCTCAGCTTTCAAAGCCCAACTACAGAGATGGGGCTTGATTTTTAATTGGGATGATATTTTTAAAATGAAGCTCCCGGTTACTTACAGGCAAATTTTTTCCTTTGCCAGACAAGCACTTAATTACGGTGGGTTGTAAGCTTTAATTGATAGGAATTATACTTCCTTGCGCATTTTTAATTATAGTAAATACCTCATAAATAGCGTCTTTTGATACCGGTTGATGTTTTTATGATTCCTTGTGAATATTCGGGAGGGGATTATCCTCCCGAAAATGTTACTCTTCTTCTATCGTGAGTGAAGTGTTATTTTCTTCCAAGTGAACTCTGATTGAATTGATTATTTTTTTTGCATTGCCCGCATGTACATTTAAAAAAACATTACTGTTTTCATAGCATAACTCAACGTCTGCATCCCAGCCTGATTCTGAGTTTTTATATTTATAAGCTACAGAATTATCGTTTGTGAAATTTTTATCGAGATCGATTGATGATTCCAGTACGAAATTTATATGTTCAAATAGTTCCTTGCTGCTTATGGAACTTGCTAATTTAAATTCATAACTCATTTACCTTCCACTCCCATGCGGCCTGTTTCTTATATTAGGGTAATCTGCTGGGTTCCGAATTTCGATGTGTGTTAAATCAGGATTGGTGGAAATATTTCCCAGATCATCAAGTTGATCACCTGCAGGATTTTCTTTATGAATATGGCCATTCAAACCAGATTTTGGTGTCAAATTGCCAATTTTTATAGTTATATATTAATTTCCATGATGAATTAATTGCCTGAAAAAGCGGAAACTACTTTATTGACAGCGTGATGCATAGGCATGAAAACAGTTGTGGTAACTGTGCTGATGATAGCTACTATGAGCGAGTTTCTTTGGCCCAACATTCTTTTTTATAAGATGTTGGGCATGAGTTAAACTTTGAGGAAATCGTCATTATCCATATAGTAATTCAAAGCTTTAATAATTAAAATAATGTCTGGGTTTTTAACTTGGTGATTAATATTTGTGATTACATCAATAAATTGCTCTCCGTAATAAATTAATTCAAGATTATTAACTTGAATAAAATCTGGAAAGATATAATTCCCGTCATCATCACCACCAGGATAATCGTCAATATAGCATGATTGATCGTGAGACAATTCATCATCTGGATCTTTACTGTACAAGCAAAAATCCTGACCTAAAGGATTATCTCCACTTTTAAAAAATGAGATTATTTCAGATAGCGTATATTCTTTACATTTCTCTAGCTGCATGTTTTCTCTTCTGTTAGGCCGTTGAGTTTACCTTTTCTTCCATCTTTCCCGCCTCCCCAGATATCTCTTACACCTTTGCCGGTGGGATGATACAAACCATGATTGATAGCATGGTCATTTCTGTCGACTAAGGTCAATCTGTTAATTTCTTCATGATGGTGCCAAGTCAATCCAGGAGGACTGTTTGACATATTTCCTATTTTTGACCACTCCGTAAGCCCAGGATATCGCTGAGTAAGATCTTTTCTGAACTCAGGATCTATACCCATTCGAGATATCAAATCCTTATTCGCTTGCCGGAACTGAACACTATCACTTGAATATCTATTTACTGGGTTAGCTTTATGTTCATGGAATATATGATATAAGCCATTCTAAGGCCGTGATGCAAAGCCCAACGGATCCACCCAGCTCAGCGGGTTCGGTGCATGCTGATACAGGTTCCAACCATCTTCCAGCCCTATCGGGTCCTGAACCGTGAATCGCTCCACCAGCGGGTTATAATAGCGGAACTGATTGTAATGCAGACGATTTATTCTGCCCGCACTGATCCGCATTACGCAGCAACTGATAGGGCAATACTGACTGTTCCGTCAGCAGTACAGAACTGTTTGTTTACCTTTATATTTATGATTATTTTCAAGTGAACATATTTATGTCATCCAGCGCATCTTCGGCTCTTGATGCTATTATAGGATTATCGCTTTTCATCTTTTCTTTAAGGAAAGGAATGACTATTTTTTTATCAATTTTCCCCTGTATTCTTGCTAAGTGACCTAAGCAAGTAATCGCTAGACCACTAATGTCTTCATCGTAATGGTCTGCTTTTTTCATAAATTCTTTTTCAGCCCACTCTATATCACTGATGTTATGAGCAATAAATAAAAGTGTGTCTGACATCTTAACTAGATCATCAGAGCCTAAAATTTTCTCGAGTCGTAATTTATCATTATTCACAGCAAATTTTTTCTCTTCTCGTGGTTTTTCCAGATTTAATTAATGCTGATTGTTGTTTGTTATCTAAAGCATCCCACTCACGTACATGTCCGTGATATTCATCTACTTGATCAGACAAAGACCGTGTTTTATCTAATACAACAATCTCATTATTTTGCACATCAACGCCAACTCTTCTTGGGGACGTTGGTTTTACCTGAATAGAATTGTCCAAAGCTGACTGGCCGTTGATGGGTGCTTTACTTTTTACGGCGTTATCTGAGGCGCCATGATATGGAGCATCTTTGTATATATTGATTTTATCAACACTCAACCCCAACGGATCCACCCAGCTCAGCGGGTTCGGTGCATACTGATACAGGTTCCAGCCGCCTTCCAGCCCTATCGGGTCCTGAACCGTGAACCGTCCCACCTGCGGGTCGTAATAGCGAAACAGATTGTAGTGTAGACCGGTTTCGCTGTCCGCATACTGGCCCGCATAGCGCAGCGGCTGATGGGGCAGGGCAGACTGTTTCGCCAGCCGGGTAAAGCCCTCTGTCTGCCGGCGCACTTCACCAAAACTGCTGTACTGGCCGCTCCAGCGAATGTCGCCGCGTTCATCGGTTACCTCCAGCGGCGCCCCATTGAGATCGGTATTGAACCACAATACATCGCCCCGTCCGCCGTCAGCCATATGGTCGATGCGCGTCAGCGGGCTCCAGGCCTCGTATAGGTCTGGCACTGGCCGCTATTCTGCTGTTCCTGTAACAGACGATAGCCCTGCCAGAGTAATCGGGTTTCTGTAATATTTTTCCATAAAATAAATTAATTGCTCCTGAGTGTGGCAAAGAACCCTTATATAATTTATAAAAAAATATTTGATATTGATTTGAGATGAATATTTAAATTTTACCTTAATGATAATAATTTCAATAACTACCATTTGGCTTTTTCAATGCCATATTCGCTACTAAGCACAACAAAGCCTCTGCTGAAATCCTCTTTGATAAAGATTCTGTCTCTACTATTTTTCATAGTGTCAACGCCACTCAAAAAAAATTCTGGATTATCTTTGATAATTCCACATTTTATTTTTAAAAAAAATACATTGCTTTCAGAAACGAAGTATGTGATCAGATATTCAATACTTGGGATCGAATTGATGAATTTTAGAAAGCATTCTTTTTGCGGGTTAATGTCAAATATATCTTTTTCAAGCACTAAGAGATCGTAAACATGATCTACTACCTCTTGATAAGAGATGCTACTAACTTCGATGCTATCTTGCCTGCATCCAGTTTCTGAAGTTATAAGTTCGATCAATTTCTTTAACTGACCCTTTTTTTTTGCTTCCTTTAATTTCTCTTGTAATGTCAGGGGCATCTTTTTTTTCCTCGCATATTTGTGATTCCAGTTTTACTTTCAGGTATATGTCCGGAGTGCTGATTGTAACGAACATTTTTCTCTAATGGATTCCCATGCAAATCATCAGCAGTGTGTAAATGAGGCCCCCGGCCAAATTTGTCATCTTCATGCATAATGATATATTTCTTATCGCCGTTGTGGTTAAATTCCCATACTGTTCTGTTTTCATATTTAGCGTCGAAAACCTTTACAGCTTGTGGTGTATTCGTATTTTTAGGTATACCTAATTTCCTTTTAGCTTCCCTAAACATAGCCCTGAAGGTTGTGGGAATATTACTCAACCCCAGCGGATCCACCCAGCTCAGCGGGTTCGGCGCATACTGATACAGGTTCCAGCCGCCTTCCAGCCCTATCGGGTCCTGAACCGTGAACCGTCCCACCTGCGGGTCGTAATAGCGGAACAGATTGTAGTGTAGACCGGTTTCGCTGTCCGCATACTGGCCCGCATAGCGCAGCGGCTGATGGGGCAGGGCAGACTGTTTCGCCAGCCGGGTAAAGCCCTCTGTCTGTCGGCGCACTTCACCAAAGCTGCCGTACTGGCCGCTCCAGCGGATGTCGCCGCGTTCATCGGTTACCTCCAGCGGTGCCCCGTTGAGATCGGTATTGAACCACAACACATCGCCCCGTCCGCCGTCTGCCATATGATCGATGCGCGCCAGCGGGCTCCAGGCCTCGTTGGGATCGTACACATAGGTCTGGCACTGGCCGTTATCCTGCTGCTCCTGCAACAGACGATAGCCCTGCCAGAGGAAACGGGTTTCTTTGCGATCATGCCGGCTTCTGACCACTTTGCGGGTGCGTCTGCCCATCGCATCGTAATGATAGTGTGCGGTAAATTCGCCGTCCGGACCATTGCCTTTGGCGGTGATGAGCCGGTTTTCGGCATCATAGGTAAAATGCTGCTCATGCAGGCCGCTACGGCGACGGACCAGGTTGCCCCAGCCGTCATATTTCATAAACAGATTCTGCCAGTGATGCAGCCGGTTGTCGGTAACCGGCAACGCGTGCAGTGCATCGTCGTTTGCCGCCAGGTTGTCCGCGTTATCGTAAGCAAAATGCGATGTGCTGTGGCCCTGTCTGGCTTCATAGTGCTTCAGCAGGCGGCCTTCATCATCGTAACCATAGATAATATCGCCGCGCAGCGTATCACTGACAGACTCCAGTTCACTGCGTGCCGAATAGCGGAAAGCGCGTTCCAGAATGGCTTTTTCCGGCAGCACCACCTGGCTAAGCAATTCACTGCGCTGCATCGTGCGCCTGCCAAGGATGTCGTACTGGCGCGCCTGCTCCCTTGCGCCCTGACTGCGGCGGATTTCCCGGTGCAGACGGTCGCGGGTAAATTCACTGACCAGTTGCTGATTAAAGCGGATGGCGCTGACATGGCCAGAGCCATAGTGCAGCCAGGCAAGCTGCTGTTCCCCCGGCAGGGTCAGATGGGTGAGGTTGCCGAGGGCATCCCATTCGTAATCCAGTTTTCCGTTTATACCGGACTCGGATAATAACTGGCCTGCTGCGTCACAGGTGAAGGCGATTTCATCCTCTTCGATACCGAGTGCGATCCCCTCTGCAGTCGGGGTACGAACCAGGCCGGCGAGCTGTCCGCTCCGGTGGCGGCGATAGTGGTATTCGGCATGCTGCGTCGTGCGTCCGGTCATCAGGCCGCTGTCGTCGTAGCGAAAGTGCTGCCAGCGACGGGCTGCGCCACCATCGAGAGCGGGCTTGCCGTTTTCCTGTAAACCGCTGAGAAAACCCTGCGCGTTCCATTCCAGATTACGCGAGGTTTTATCGGGTCGGATTTCACTCAATGGACGACCGAGCGGATCGCAGGTAAATCGGTATTCACCGCCGTTGCCGTTTTCCAGACGGAGCACATTGCCACGTGCATCATAATGCCAGCGACGTGTGCGACCAATCCGGTCCGTCAGGCTGACCGGTAAACCCAGCGCGTTATAGGTCCAGCGCACCTCGGCTTCCAGCGGATCGCGCCACGCGTTGAGCTGCCCCTTGTGATTCCAGTGCAGGGTTTCACGGCTGCCGTCCGGATGAATGATGGCGCACAGTTGCCCACTGTCATTCCATTCGCGCGCTGTAACATGGCCTTCAGCATCTACGCTGCGGATAAGCTGACCAAATCGGTCATAGCTGAACGTCGTTACGCTGCCGGAGCAGTCGGTACGCTGCGTCAGCAGTCCTTGCCGGTTCCATTCCAGCTTTACCACGCCGCCCGTTGCATCGATGATGCTGTCTGGCAGCACTTCTGTGTCATCAGGATAGTGATAGGTGGTGATGTTATTGAGCGCATCAGTTTCACTGAGCAGGCGAACGTTAAGATCGTAAGCCGCCTGGGTAGCAGTAAGATCGGGATAATCGGTACGGAGGATACGATCGGTCATGCGGAACCAGTGCCGGGTGGTTCGTCGTCCAACCGGGTCGATCTCCTGCGTCATGCGACCATAGCGGTCCCAGTTGCTGCAGCGCATAGCCCCGCCGGGCAGAATGACATCGCACAGCTCGCCCGCGCGATAAACCAGCATTGTCTGGCGACCATCGAAATCGGTGAAGCGGGCGACGTTATCGTCATCGTCGATCAACCAGTGTGCCTCAACGCCGTCATCACGCCGCGCGCGTCGGATGCCATTATCAAAATCGTACTCAAAAGCCAGCTGCTCGCCGCCGCTGTGACGGAAGGCCACCACACGGGGCAAACCATCAATTGTCTGCCAGCGATACTCACTCAGCAGGCCGTTTGTATCCTCATGAGCGACCATCAGGCCGTCGCGCCACTGGAAGCGTCGACGCACGCTACCGCCCCGGCCCGTTACCGTAACGAGCTGGCCCATATCGTCATAAGCGTAACTGACCAGACAAATTTCGTCATCCAGCCAGGCTCCGCTAAGCCTGTTATCGGCATAGCGACATACCACGCGCTGACTGGCGCTGTCTGTCAGCGCGTTCAACGTATGATCGGGGTTCCAGTCAAAGGTTATCTGGTTGCCGCAGGGGTCGGTGAGGCAAAGGGGAAGAGAGGGGCCGTCGTCGGGCAATGGCATAAAATGCCAGCGCTCGCCGCTGATGTCATACAGCGACCAGCTGTCGTCACGGTGATGTTCCAGCCAGCGTTTTTCCGCTTCGCAGTAAGTCCGCTGGCCCTTTGGTACCCGTGGGAAAGAGACGTAATCGCCGGAGGGCGCGCGCCAGACCAGTCCATCCTGATAGCGCTCCAGCCGGGTTTCCCAGAACAGGTTCCAGCCACGGCCCAATATGCTGTCGCCGGGATTACCACTGCGCCAGTAACGCTGCCAGCTAACGGGCAGCCGGGAAGGGAGCACAAAATCCAGCTCATCGTCGCCGCTGAGAAATTTCTGGCCGCTGACAATATCCACCGGGCGGGCAACAATACCTGCGGCCGCCACACCGGTCATCAAGGCACCAGCACGGCAGGCCACTCGGGCGATTTTGTTGATGCCGGGAATCTTGCTCAGTAATTTACCCAGCGCCCCGACCTTGCCAGCCGCACCGCCCACGCCACCGGCCAGGCCGGCAAACAGCAGGGTGAGGTCCGATGCTTTATAGGCCCATTCAGGCACTTCGGGCTTGATGGGGAGCGTTTGCTCAGGTTCGCCGCCGATGTAGACGTTGTCAGAGCCCGTCATCACTTTTGCATCGCAGGTGGTGCGATCGTCGATACGTGCTGCAGGCAGGCCGTTGATATAAACCCGGGAGGAACCTTCCGCCATCTGCTGCGGACCATCGTCCGAGCAGGCCACTATGCTGTTGGTGGCCATGGCGGCAGGTTTACTGTTAACAAACACGTTGGGTGAGCCGGTAGTAATCGTGCCTTTTTTAGTCATGCTGGCCGCGCCAGCATCCGCTATCCCATCCCGGGCGGCGGTAGCCAGTTCTCCGGTGAGATAACCCACGCCGATGCTGAGCCCAACCAACAATACGCCAACACCGAGACAGGATGCGCCTAGGCCGGCGACCATCAATGCACCCGCCGCAATACCGCCTGCCGCAGCGATCAATCCACCGACGAGGGTACCCGCAATCATGCCTGCCAGCGCATGAGAGTGACCGATATCATCGCCGAGGCGTGCAGCTTCAAACATGTTAATTGCCCTTGTCGTTAAGCGTTAAAGCGAAAACTTTTAAGCAGCGTTTGAAACTGTGCCTGATCAGCGTCACTGATGGCGGACATGGAGGTCATGGTAAAGACCAGCACTTTGTGATTATCCGGCGTGAAGACCGACTGCTGTTGCCAGGTGCGTTTGCCGTCACGCAAAAAATTAGCGTGCACGCATTCGCCTTTAAGCAGATCGTCACCCAGTACGGCAGGGCCGCGTTCAGTCTGTTTCCATCCCTTAATGTGTTTTTGCATCAGCGTTAACTGACGATCGATGTACGCAGGCAGCGCTTCACCGTCGGCGAGCGTATCGCGTGAGAGAGTAAAAGCGGGGGCGTTGGCAGCAGAAGCGGTGAAAGCATTAACCGTGCGGTCCTGATAATCCTCAGGCAGTGTGATTTGACCTTCCGTAAACAGACAAGCGATGTTTGAGCCTGACATCGTACACATTCCTTATCCTTAAGATGTGCTCAAGTTTGTCATGAAAAGCGGGGAATCTCCAGCAAAGGCAAGGGCGGGAAGAGGGCCTGGCTGGAATGTCAGAATAATCCTTATCGGCAAAAGGATAATGGCCTCATGGCGAGGCCATTATGGGTTACCTGTGCGGACCGCCGCCAGGACCGCCACCGCCACCTGGTCCCATCTGTCCCGGGCCGCCGCCGGGTCCCCAGTATGGCCAGATGCAGCCCGACAGGGCAGAAACACTTGCTAACGCGATAACGAACAGAATCACTTTTTTCATACGGGCTCCTGATTGATGTGAATGACTCTATCAGGCCCTGCCTGTACAAGTATGTGGCGGATGAAAAAGGCTCGGCAGGATAACGTAAAAGTTTCGTTAACCTACGCGTTCGGGGCGCAGACCGACAGCCAACTTGTTTTATCTGCCTGTGTTGCGGTCTTGACCTCATGAAGGTCTGGAAAAGCCGTTAGCGATGTTGCCCTTCATCTTAAAAGCAGACCACGGCGTGTATTACCGCAGGCCGCCCTTATTTGTCCCGGTGCACAAAACAGATGCACCCGTGAGGCGGAGTAACGCAATCAGTGGTTCACCACGGCGTCACATTTGAGCGGTGACGTGCTTCTTTGCATCAGAAGTGTGCACCGCTACGCGGTTTTAGTCGCGAACCGACCGCAGACTGGCATGGCACAAACCCTCGCCCCTGGCCCACAAATTGCAATGGTCGTGGTACGAAGTCACATTATCACTTAGCAAAAAGGAATCAGACGAATGTCCGTGAGCCGTTTATATGTTGCCCGCCTGTGTTTACCTGCAATTTTTACGAGTTTGTCGTTCTCTTCGGTGGCCTTTGGGGCAAATGTACCCAATGGCGTGGCGCTGGCCCCTGTGCAGGAGATCGTGCGGGGCAACGGTGATGAGCCTTCAACCCTGGATGTCGATAAAGCCGAAACCAATGATGCCTTTGCTGTGATTAATGATCTGTTTGAAGGGTTGGTGCGGACAGACCCTGAGGGCAAAATCATGCCCGGACTGGCGAGTTCGTGGGAAACGACCGACAACAAAGTCTGGACCTTTCATCTTCGCCCTGATCTGACATGGTCAGACGGATCGCCTCTCACCGCCGAAGATGTCGTCTTCAGCTGGCGTCGTCTGACCGATCCAAAAACCGCCTCGCCTTATGCGTCTTTTGCGAACTATGCGCACATCCTTAATGCCGATGCGGTAACGAGCGGTAAAAGTCCGTCTGACAGCCTGGGCGTAAAAGCGTTAGACGCTCACACCGTGCAGGTTACCCTGGATCAACCGGTATCCTATTTTCTGCAGTTTGTTGCGCATCCTTCTCTGTTCCCGGTCAGCGAAAACAATATTAAAAAGTTTGGCGATGCCTGGATCAGACCGGGCAACATGGTCAGCAGCGGGGCGTATAAACTGGATCAGTGGGTGGTAAATGAAAAAATTACGCTGACCCGTAACGATCGTTACTGGGATAATGCCCATACCGTAATTAACCGGGTGACGTTTTTACCCATTCACGACGTTTCAGCCGAGCTTAACCGCTACCTGGCTGGCGGTATTACGATTACGGAGAATATTCCCGCCATTGATTTTGCGCGGATGAAAAAAGAGCGGCCCAAAGAGGTTCACAGCACGGCTGTTTATAGCGTGTTCTACTTTCAAATTAATACGCATAAACCGCCCTTTACCGATGCTCGCGTGCGTCAGGCGCTGGATTTGGCACTGGATAAAGGCATCATCGCCGATAAAGTCATTGGCATGGGACACAAAGCGGCTTATACCGTTCTCCCTCTGTCCATGGGGGAGGTCACGCTGTCGCCGCCTGAGTGGGCCGGCTGGACGCAGGCGCAACGGGTAAAAAAAGCGCAGGCGCTGCTCAATGAAGCCGGTTTTTCCGCCAGTCATCCTCTGAGTTTTACTCTGCTCTACAACACCAATCAGGATAACCAACGTATCGCCATCGCCGCGGCCTCGATGTGGGGGAAAACATTAGGTGCAAAGGTCACTCTGCAAAACCAGGAATGGAAAACCATGTTAGATACCATGCATCAGCGACAATATGATCTGGTGCGCTACACCTGGATTGGTGACTACAGTGAGCCCTCTACCTTTTTAAATACCTTCCGCAGTGGCGACAGCCAAAATAGCTCAGGCTATGCCAGCACAGGGTTTGATGCGGCCGTAAAAGCCGCGGGGATGGATACCGATCCCCATGCTGTAACCCAGGACTACCAGAAAGCCAGCGACATTATCGCGAAAGATACGCCGGTCATACCGGTTTTCTATGGTGCGCTCAACAAGTTGGTCAATCCAAAGGTCGGCGGTTATGCACCCTCACATCTGGGGTTCTACTACACCAAGGACCTTTATCTTGTTAAGTAAGGCTGGCCGCTGCTTGCTCTTATCCGGACGGCGCTTTTAACTCATCTGGGGCCAGATTCTGGCCCCAGACCGCCTGGTGCAATCTCCGGCCTTTCCTGTCAGCGCCGGAGAACGCCCATCCACCACGCAGTCAACGCACATTTTCGCCCAGCTAAATCCCACCGATTGAAACTCGCTTGCAAAAGGTAACGACTGGAAATGTTCTTCTGTTTTAAAACTGCATGCGGAAATGGGATGTTATGCGCTGAGGTAAATCAATGACCCGATCCGCCTTGAATAAACTGCACGCATAAAACATCGGTGACCGGGTGCCTTGCCCAATAATATCCCCACGCACTTATTGAAGGTAAAAAATGGAAAAACCATTTTTTAAGAAGCAGATAGTTGACTCTTCCAGCACTGAGTACGGTGAAACGCTGTCCCCTTGGGTACTTTTACTCCGGCGGAACTGGGTGTCTTTTGTACTGGGAAGTATGACCGTGATCTGCTTCGTGCAAAGCCACCCGCTGCACGCGCGGCTGGCGGCGGCAACGCATGCGCTGCCAAGACCGCCTACTTCCAGCGCAGCGTCAGATGCCACGCTGAGCCAGCGCCAGGCTGCGCTCACCACAGCTTCACTTGAGCTTGCCTCTGCCCAGGCTAAACTGGCGGCGGAAAAGATTCGGCTCGTCAGTGCGCAGCTAAAGCTTGAACAGAGCAGCCTGCTTCAGGACATCGATCATACCCAACAACTCGCGTTTCAGCAGGTCAGCGACAGCCGTTTCCAGCAAGCCATGCTGAATGGTCAACTTGCGCAGCTGGCAGAGCAAATTAAAATTGAATCGGCGCAAATCGGTATGGCTCAAAAGCTGGTCAACACCTGGCGGCCGTTGTTAGCAAAGGGGTACATCTCCACGCTTCAGTTTGAGCAGGAGCAATCGACCGTATGGGGTTATGAGAGCCAGTACCGTGCGCTGCTACAGCAGCAGTATGGTGCCCGTCAGCAGTTAAGCGTATTGAACGATCAACAGCTTCAAATACCCCTGGCGACCGCCGTTAAGCTCAACGTTATGCGCCGCCAACTGGCGCAGGTGGATGAGAGCCTTTCACAAAATGAAAGCACCCTGCAGCAGGCGCTTTATACGCCTTCTGAGGATTCGGTAAAATCCATTCCCGCGAAAGCGGGCGCGGGTGAATCCGGCAATTCGCAAAACACTATCACTGGATTAACATCCGGTAAGCCCGTCGCTGTAACGCCCAGAGATAATCATGCCGAACCGCATTTTCAAAGAGTAAATGCCCAGGCCGGTAATACCTTCAGCAGTGGGCATCATTCGGTCTCAGCGCATAATGTGTAATCCGGTTCAGGCTGGTGGCTGACGCACAGGGGAAGAATATGTATTTACACCATCAGCCCGGCAGGATAGCCTCATTTCTCACTTCCCTTTCAGGCGAATCGTAAAATGCCCGATTACTGTTTCTATCAAAAAGGTCAGCACACCGTTGTTCTGGAAAGAAATGATGCGGACGGCGCTTATCTGCTGGAAGAAAAGGGCTATGAAAAACAATTTGAAGAGGTGAGTGCGATTAACAGCAATCAGGCGCTTAACCGCTTTGCTGATATTCGCCGGAGTAATCGCCATGACCATTACGACTTTTTCTCGGGCGCTATCGCTATGCCACTGATGGGCGTGCTAACCGCAATTGCTGTTTTTCTGTTACGGAAAAAATAGTCAGGACGTCGATAGCGCTGGGCGGTGATGGTATGACATCCCGTTTTGTTTTTTGCCTGCTCTGGGTTAACCCCCGCTCGCTGTCCTGAACCCGTGCGTTTAAAACCACGCCTTGCTTACCCCCTCCTGTTCCACCGGCACTGCTGTCTGATAACGGTCATGATCGCGCGGTATCCTGAAGATGGGGAGCCATAAAGAGCGTTGTGGCCTCACGTCATAACATCGCCTGTGGTCATGCCAGTCCAGACATTAAAACGCCACAGATAAGCGTTCACGATCATGCGCGGGAGCCTAAATCATGTCAGAAGTGCTGGAGCAGGAAGGGTGGAAAGAAAATGCCATCGGTGAAAAGTTTAACGCTAAAGGTGAGGTACTGCCTTTCAGAGGAAACACGCTGATTTGTCATCTGGCCCAGGACAGTGAGATGGTCGGTGTAACTGGCGAAATGGTGGACGCGATGAAAGCCGCAGGATTGGGTCGCTGTTATGCGTTTCTGCCGCCGTCGAGCTATCACATGACGGTGTTTAATGGTGCCAACGATCGGGCACGGTATCATCCGGCCTGGCCACAAGATCTGAATCTTGATGTTTCGATGGATGAGTGCGATCGGCTGTTTGCCGCAAAACTGGCAGATTTCAGGCTAACATCTTCTTTACCTTTGCAGATGCGCATTGGCGGAATTGCGCTAAAGCAAGGTGTTTCCCTGTCGCTGGCACCCCTGGACTGGGCGGAAAATAGCAAAATACGTTCACTCCGGAACGCGCTCAGCAGCACACTACACTGCAGACGAAGCAATCACGATGTCTACGAGTTTCATATCAGCGTGTCCTACCTCATCCACAAACCGGTCGATGAGGAGCTCTGCCTGCTGCAGATGTTAAGAGCAACGTATCTGGAAAAACTGATGCGGGTTTCCCCGGTTATTAAGCTGGGCGCGCCTGAGTTTTGTACGTTCCGGGATATGTTGGGTTACAGGCCGTTGTTGAGGCTGGAATAAACCGACAAGATGACCTGGTTATTTCACGGGTTTCGGTCTTACTTTTTTCGCGTTTAATCTGCCCGCTTTGACCGCCTTCGGCCCCATCAGACACGACAAAACGGGTTGCCACTGTGACGCTAAAGGGCAGGTACGGCTGAGTTCCAATGCGATCACAGAATAAGCCCCAAGCCCGGGTCTGGTTGTGGGGGCGAGAGCAGGACAACGAGATGAGCGGCTGCTTCAGGCATTTACCGTCAACAGCACAGCCGCATCTCATCAACGCCTTGCTCTTACAGCTCAACATACGCCAGCCGTTTCCGCGAGCGCGAGGGCGTTTCAACGATTGCACTGGCAATGGCCGCCCCGATATCGGCACAGACTGTCAGCCCCTGCACAAAGGGCTGGTCATGCATCAAATAGGGCAGTGCGGCAAAGGCGATGCGTCCCCGGGCGGAAGCGGGAGACAGCAAGGTATAATCATCACCCACGTCAGGAATCTCATCGCCGCAGCGCTGAATCTGCTGTTTCAGTGTGGCAAATGGCAGATCTTTAGTTTTGAGCGCCTTCTGTCCTCGCGCATCAATAAACACGTCAAACGTGAGCTGTTGTTCCCCGCTAACAATGCGCGTTTTCGTCTGCTGCCTTTGCAGTTCATACTCTTCACCGAGTGCAAGGATGCTGATAATGCCGGCTTCGCGTAGTGCCAGCAACCGACGGATCGACTGTGAAGGAATCGCCGCGTAGTTATCGATAAACACTTTGGCGAGGCCGCCTGAAAAGCGTTTACTGTCACTTTCGTTAAGAAAGGGAACGATTTCCTCAACCACTTCGTGCAACCGCAGAATGGTATAGCGCCACGGCACGGTTCGCCTGTCGCGTTTGTTGCGTTCAACTTCATTCAGATTGGTGCTGGCCCAGTGGAAAGGGTCCTGCTTCTGTCGGTTGGCAAACCAGGCTTCCGGAAAACGGTCGACATCAAGCGTTTTCAACGCAATCGCTTCACTCCACGCAGGTGCCGCCTCTTCAAGCTCTTTCACCATCAGCGCAAACACCCGATCGAGCAATCCCTCTGCGCCCGCAGCAATCGCGTTGTCGATAGCGCTCTCTGTTACCACGTTCAGCGGCTCATAGGGAATCGGGCAATAGAAGTCGGCCTCCGGCAGAATGCCCGAGCGGGACATCAGGACGATCTTCAGCGCCTCATGGCCTTTATCCAGCGTAAAGGTGATCTCTTCATCATCGGCTTCCACAAACTCGCCATGCTGGATCGCCACGGCCATGGCGGCATCAATGCCGCTCAGCGAGGTGCCCATAATGCCGACATCACAGGCCGGTATTCTGGCCTCCATCAGGCCAGACCAGGGGCTGGGGAAATAGGTGCGGGTAGACGCACTGTCGTCCGGCCAGACGTGACCTGTCGCGATCACCACCTGATCAAAGGTTTCAGGTGAGTCTTCGCCCTGCGTCCAGAGTTTTACCCCTGCATCGGTCGCCTCAAGATCGGTGACCTGACAACGCTCATGGATATTTACCTCAAAGCCTTGCTCTGTGGCGTGGGAAACCAGTGTCAGAAACTGGTCGCGGAAATACTCGCCAAGCAGGATACGCGGCAGAAACTGGCGAATATGCAGAGCGCCGGGATCGACATTATATCGCCTGAGATGGCTGTCACTCTGGGCGCGCAGCCAGTCGATGTAGGTCATAAACACCGGGGGGATTTCGATACTGGCGATGTTTGCCAGCATCATCCGGGAGTTCTCTTCATCGCTGTAAGGCATGCCGACGCCGGCCTCGTCGCCTTGTTCATAAACGGAAATGGCAAGCGGCACGTTATGGCCCAGAAGTGAATAAAACGTGTAAATGCCGGTTGGCCCGGCGCCGATTATCGCGATCTTTTTCATCGATGTTCGCACCTTGTTATTGTTATGGGGTTCGGTCGCAGGCTGTGTTTTGCGCATGCTGCAGGAAAGGCGACGCATTCATGCACGTTTTTCTCCTCGCCGGTATCATCAAGTTTACTCGACTATTCCAGAACTGCGCGGGCTAAGGATAGGCGTGAAAACTAAGCGCAGCGGCTAGCAGGCTCCGAGCGTGGCAAGTTGGACGAAGAGAAAAGGTAAGCTGAAATTAAGGTGGGAAAGAAAAAACCGGCTCAGGGCCGGATTTTGTTAAGACTGCGGTTGGCCTACCGGCCCTTTGCCTAATGGCCCGCCGGGAACGGATTGTCCGCTTGGCGCGTGAGGACGACCATCATTACCTATGGCACCGCTTTCCTGCTGGCAACCTGACATGACGAGCAGGCTGGAGATGATGAATAAACCGGCGAATATGCTTTTCATGGCTTTCCTCTTGAGCATTAAAGGGAGAATAAAATGACCTCTTAAGCCTGGTTTGTATTTCCGCGAAGTCAATGCGGCGATGGCTGTCTGTGTTGAAGACGGCAAACGCAGGCCGCATCGCGAATCCCGCATTACAGCGTTCGAGGATGTCGGCAGCAGAATCAGGGCTCAGGCAAAGGAAGGACGGGAAAATCAGCCTGATTTCGCGCGCCGCTTAGTTCAACCATTGA
>Ga0308162_1000343_pt1 | contig 51931 bp, 52 predicted proteins | sample PhySR2_FD_201370 | JGI IMG/M metagenome (GOLD analysis project Ga0308162, IMG submission 201370) | Phyllosphere microbial communities from UC Gill Tract Community Farm, Albany, California, United States - DLSLS.R2 | ecosystem: Host-associated > Plants > Phyllosphere > Unclassified | place: USA... | reverse complement strand
TACGCTCTCTGGGGCTCAGAGGCGCTGGGCGGGAAGGTTTTACCTCAGATTGAGTAGGACTTTCAGTCTGCGGCATACGTGCCTCCAGCATTTCTAAAACGAATTGGCTGAGAATACTACATATCCCTCAAATCAGCGACTTAACTTTAAAGCGGCAGGACGGCTGCGTTGGCGCGCAGCCACGCCGGGAAGGTGATGAATCGTGCGGGCGTGGCTCAGTATGAAGAGTGCCAGTCTGTTCCCCCATCCCAGCGCGACTGCCAGTGCGTCAGGTAAGTCTGTGCCAGTGCCGGAACTTCCCGCACGACCAGCGCATTCTCGGAATTTGATTCAGCTGCGCTGCGGGAATAGTTAAAAGAGCCAAGCTCCACGTTCTGTCCGTCCGTGATGATCACTTTGTCGTGCATGATTTTGTACTGGCCATTGGTTCGTAGGGGAATACCGGCATTAACTACAACGTTCATGGCCGCAATACTCGCCTTACTGCGGTTGCCGTTCTGATCTATCACTACTCTGACGTCAACACCGCGCCGTCTGGCATTAATCAGCGACTTAACCACTTCCGGCGAAGTAAAGCTGTAGCCCATGAGACGAATACTTTCGTGTGCTTCATCAAGCGTACGCAGTACCAGCTGCTGCGCGCTGCCTTCGGGTGAAAAGCCCGCGTCAATTGAAGCGGCAGCCATGGTGGACCCTGTAGCAAAAATTAACGCCGCGAATAAGCCGGCTGTAAGTAGTGTTTTTTTCATGTTGTTTCCGTTCTTGGAAAGGTAATAAGGGGATGATGTCAGACAGCTGGGGATTGCGAGCGACGGGCCTGCTCGATTTCAATGGCCCACTTCCAGCCTCCTGGATTTGTCCGCAACGCCAGATTCTGGATGCATTCTGCAGCTGCCTGACAGGCAGAACTAAGATCAGTCCTGCAGTCATAACGCCAGCCGGCAAACCGGAAGCCAGCCATAGCCGTTATGGCGCAAACATCGTTTGGGTTCTGACCTGAAATGCGACTCAGCGCGGCGCTGGCCAGTAGTTCGCCTTCCATCGTGGCCAGCCTGTAAAGGTGAAGATAATTGCGAGTGGGTAATGTGCTCATAGCATTTCCGTTGAGGGAATGTGTGAGGAGGGGTTATGCGCCCATTCAGGACCGGCGACGGGCTATTGCTCGTCATGCGCCAGCAGTCAGACAAACTGCCTGGACCGGTCGGAGTCGGATTTCTGCCGCACTGGCTCAACGTGATTAAGCATTGCAGCCGCAATACTCTCGGTTGATGCTCCCAGCGAACGAGGCACACGCAGCCGAGTGCTATAGCCTTTGCCTCTGGCAGGCAGGCTTTCCTGAACCATGCGCCAGAGGATCGCTGAGCGCACTGCTGCTGACGGCGAGCGGCGCCAGACGAAAGCACATTCCATATTAAATTCGCCCACTGCAGCCAGCGCTGGATCGGTCAGAACCAGCCCACTGGTGTCATGAGCACCAGGCGCAGCGTCCAGGACGCGCAGAATGTGCTGTACCCTCTCCTCGCGCACAAAGCTACGGCGCTGCCGGAATGGCATCGTAGCCAGCAAGGCCCGCTCTGATGGCGCTGAAACCTCTACAAAGCGGTTAATACGCACGTCCGCCTGCGAAAACTTATCGGTATCCTCGATATAAAGTGAGCTGTTACGCAGGATCTTTCCCTGAAAAAGGGTAACCTGCTCACCCTCCTGCAGGGCCTGCACCTCTTCGACGTCTACTTTTTTCTTTTCGCTTACCTGCAGGCGCGTGTCATCACTCCAGCCGCCCATTATCCCGCCCTGCTGGACCATCGAGCCCATGTGCGCGCGATACTCTGTGCCGGCCATCAACTGCAGAATTTCCAGCGTATCCTTGGGATCCATTATCTTGCCGGTAATGCGCGTGCCCATGTTGGCAATAAGCGTCCAGACAGCATCGCCCGCTGCCGTTTTCAGGCGCTGAACCTCCTGACCGGCCAGAAGCAGGCAGTAACCCAGCGATCGGATTTGCGTGGCCAGCTCACCAACCTTTTCGCTGTAGCCTGCACCAACCTCATCAATAATCCAGAGCAGTGGAAAGCGGTCCTTAAACTTACGGACCTTCATATTGTCCTGAGGGCGCCCCTCCAGTTTTTCGCCGAGGTCCTGACTGAGGATCATGGCCAGCTGAGACTGATAGAGCCGGCCAAGCGTGGAGCCCTCCGCAGCCGACAGTTCCAGTGCCGGCACGAGGACAATCATGATGCGATCGTTATGAACCACATCGCGCAGGTCGATATCCCCCGCATCCCGGGCGAACACGTGCCCGTAGGTATCGTTAAAAAGCGTCAGCATTCGCGTGAACTGCTGCATCAGGTAGCCGTGCTGCAGGTTTGAATCAGGATGCCATTCTGACGGAGTTGAGACCTTTTCCATGTCAAAGCCGGCAAGCGTGCTGAGGTAGTTCTCCAGCGCGTGTCGGATTTCCTCGTGCCACTGCTCCTCAACCGCCTGGATATACAGGCCGGCTATTTTACGTAGCGGCAGGTGCGTCTGGATCGTGCGCTGGGACATCACAGAGCCTTCCCGTCGGCACTTATAAACCAGCGCAAATATCAGCGCCTGGTTCATCGCTTTTGCTTTCTCCTGCCATTCCCCGCCGTTTCCGCCAGTTTTGGGCAGCATGGAATCCATCAGGTTAACGATGTAGGTTTCCTGCGCCAGCCCAAAGATACTGGTAGTGTTCGTCTGCGGGCGGATTTTCACGTTATCCAGCAGCTCCTGCGCACGCGAGCGTCCACCTGTAATGAAGTTCATAATGCGCAGATCATCCTCGCGGCCGAAACGTCGGGCCATAGACATCATGGCCAGCGCCACATCGTTCTGCGCTTTATGGTCGGAAAAGATAACGCCCTTACCCCAGCAGAGTGCGTTCAGTACCCAGCCGAGTAGCGTCTCCGTTTTGCCGGCGCCGGTGGTGCCAAACATCAGCACGTGTCGTGTCAGATCATCCATTGAGAGCCACAGCTCACGGCCGGCATCTTTCCCGCGGAGATAACCCGCATACAGAATTCCTGCTGCGCGTCCGGTGTAAATGCGCATGGTCGTAATCGGCACAAAACCCAGCACTTTTGCCGGGACCTTTCGCTCAGTGGACGGATCGAGCCGGTTCATGTCGGCAGGCATACGCATGGGCATCTTCCAGCGTCCGGAAGGCACTACAGCCAGAGACCAGAACAGCAGCACTGGCAGGCTCAGCAGCAGAGTAACCGGCCAGACAATGCCGGCGCACGTGAGCGCAATCATGCCAAAAGCGAGCGTGCCAATTTCTGCCAGAGCTTCGGTAATCCATGAGCGACCGACGTGCCGGCTGATACGATCGTTGTCTATAGCCGATTTATTGTCCATCAGCTGCACCCTCCTTCAAAAAAGCTTCAAGGGAGGCGGGAGAACTCAGTACCGCCTGCGGTACATGGCGTCCGTCGTCGGATATCGTCCAGGGTGTTCCGGGCAGCCTGTATGCGCGGTATGCCACTTCATTGACGCCTATGGCGCCCTGCGCCAGCTCTGTTTTTTCTTGGCCTGCAGCCGGCGCAGTATCCTGCATCCTTCCAGGCACGGGCATACCGGCATCAGCTGAAAAAAGGTGTTTCCAGGCAGCTGCGCGCTCTGCTTCCGGCAGCAGCATGACAGGTGTCAGTGTCTGCAATGAAGCGTTACGACCTTCAATAGTCACCGGGAATATCACCACGTTAACCATGCCGGCCGCCGTTTCGAAATGACGCTCCATGCGCTGGCAATTCCCACATAATGGATCCGCGAAAACGTACAGGGTGCGAGCATGTCCTGAAGACAGCGGAATCGTGAACATGCCTCGTGACGCCGCGCTTCTGAGCTTCGCAGGCAATGTAGCGCGCGCGGAAACTGGCAGGCTCCATTGATTAGCAGGCACTGCGCCCTGTTGGGTCATCGGTGCTTCATTGCTGACAGGCGACGATGGCGCGGGCGCGAGCGGTGCCAGGTTAACGGGTCCGACCTGAAGTTGAGGGCGTTCACTGTAGTGAGGAAATAAAAATGACACTGACACTGCAGCACTTGCTGCAAGTAACACAGCCGCGATCAATAAGCCACGCTCCCAGCGGCGCCGGCGCTTTGATGTGTTACGCAATGCGTTCGTTATGCACTCCAGCAGTTGCGAGGCATCTTCTCCTCTGTACAGTGGAGTCAGCGCGTCGTGCGCGTTCTGTGCATAAAGGCCATCACCATGCACTACGAACCATGGAAGCTGAGAAACGGAAAAGGTAAAAAGCGGCAGAGATGCGCAGTTGGTATAGCTTTCTCCGCCCTTACCCCAGCCCTGCTCTGCAATGAAACGGCGGGTGCTCAGCAGCCCTTCGCTGATTTCAGCCACGAACAGGCCTTCTTTGCGAATAATGGTCATATTTATGTCCTTGTATCAGCGCGCGCCGGCGCCGTCAGAAAGTTCGTCATCGCCCTGTCCGGGCATATAGAGGGAGTCAGGGAAGGTAACTTCGCGCTTACGTTTTACAGGCAGCTGACGCTGGTCCCGCGGATAAACAAGGTCCAGCTGCTCCAGCTCAAGCTGCAGCCCTGCTATAGCCTCATCCGTCATTAGTGCCGGTCGTGGCAGTCCCATTTTTGCGGCTTTTATCTCCGCACGTGCCTGCGCGATGATCCCCGATCCTTCAACAAATACCTTTGCTGTATCTGCAGTGTGCAGTCCGTACCAGAGGGTGCGATCGCAGCCCTTTAACCAGCGGAACCGCGCTGGCGGCAGACGAAGGTCTCGCCCGTACAGCCCCGCCAGTGCCGATCGTACGGTGCCATGCGTATTCAGCCATTCGTTGATGCCCGGGCTTGCCAGTACGCGCATGAGCTGGGCCTCAGCGATGCGCCAGTCAGGCGTTTTGCGAAAAATGGGTGCTTTGAAGGGACGTTTTGTCATACAGGAGCGGTTTAGGTCATCGAGCAGCTTCGTGGCCGCTTTACGGTCGCCGGTGAAGACCTGAAGACCGAAGACGGCGAGCAACGCGCGTTCGTGCGGCTGCCAGTCTGCAGGTGCCGTCATCTCCGGACCAGCCTGCGCATCAAAAACAGCTCGGGCCGCGTCACGGTCAAGTACCCGACGCTGAATCAGCCCATGCTGTTCGGCAAATTCCTCAGGTGTGAGCGCCCATGCATTTTCCGGCGTTGTGTCATTCATCAAACCATCTTTCTGATCGCTGGCCATCACCGGTATTACAGAGGGGGCAAAGGTGAGCATTACGCGTGGTAGTGAATGAATGTTAATAGCCCTGCGGCTGCGAAAACCGAGCCCGGGATGGCATGCCAGCAACCAGCCCGCTACGGTAAGCTGTGGGATCAGTGGCACAAACAGGATGCCGGCAGTCCGGTTCATGACGTCCCTCCATTCTGTCAGCCCCACTGCCTCAGCGCCGTTTCCGGTAGCAGCGAGCAGGTTGATCCGTTCGGCGGCATAACGATGAATATGCGGGAAATCTGCCAGGCGCCAGAGCCAGTAAAGAAACCAGCAGGACCAGCGGACAAAGTCACTAAAGAAAAGCCAGCACAGGAGTGCCGTGATTAAAAGCGTGATCACCATCGCCGCCTGCTCATTATTGCCGGCAGCGTTCGGGTTCTGAGAATACATAGGAGGATTTCCGGAAGCGGCGGACGCGAATGGCCGCCGAACTGCAGATAAGAAAACACCGGCTCGGGGCCGGTGTCAGAGGAACAGCGTCAGAATGTCAGGGGTAAATCAGGCAGTAACCTGCGGCACCACAACTTTATGCTCGAACTCAATAAATTTGCTTTGTCGGGCAACGTGTAACGTCCATGGTTCGTCCGGATACGGTTCGCTATAGGACTGATGACGCATTGCACCCAGCGTGTCATAGAGATTGCTGGCAACTGCAGGCGGCGCAGTGATACTAAGCATCGGCAAATCAGGATCTAAGGTATATATCCGTAATGCACTACCTTCAAGCTCGGTATTGGTCCATGTATTCATAGTCATGCCAATGACGTCAATGACGCCTTTTCGGTACATGTGAACATACAAAATAGTACCGCGCTTATTGTCAATACCAAGATATTTACCCTTAGCAGCACTGAAGACTTCAAGATTAGCCTTAGGATTAAAACGCTTGTCGCTTTTAAGGAAATCTACAATGTGAAGCAACTTCTTATGCCGGAGCTTAATGCTGACATAACGAAAACCTAAGGGGAAAATAATAAAAATCCAGAGCATTGCCAGAAGAAAATAATCTGATGGATATATTTCATGCCTGACAGAGGTGCCTAAAAACACTATTAGCGTAACAGCAGCAAAGAAAATTGCGCACGGCAGAAAAACCAAATAATAAGCTGAGCGAATTAATGCCCAAGGAAGGCTAATGCCGCTCCCATTTCTAATAAATTTGTTCATGACAACCTCCTGCCAACTTTTACCCTATTTAAATTATACGCCTAAGGATCTACAAATCCAGGTATAATTATTTAATTCCATCTTCAGATGCTGGAGCCTGACGGTTAGGCATACTTTTTAATCCAGGGGTGCTACGCGAACCACTACCGGCGGAAGCAAACATCCCTTTGACGTCGTCTACCATTCCGCCCATGATGCCTGCCATACCTGCACCACCTAAGAAAGTAATCACATAGTCTGCGAGCGTTGCCTGTAACCCGAATACACGAGAAACGCCAAAAGTGGCAATGCGCGCATACATCATAAGCCATCCAACCAATTTAACGATCCCCATAATTGAATCAGCATTTGAGTTAGCAACTGCCGTACCAAATAATAAATTCAGCAGTGTCCCGCCAGCCATTACTGCTACTGATGCAAAAAAGAAACCTAACACCATAAGGGAAGGCCTGAGCATCATATCAATCAGAAAAATATAACCATAGGCGCTGCGGCTTCCTTTATCTTCTTCTGCGCCCAAATGTGTAGCGGACCACATTGGTCCGGCTGCGCAACCGACCATAACACTGACGATCCAATTAAAGGATCCAACCATCCAGTAAAGAAAAGGTATTGCCGGAAGAAAGACTGCCAGAGAAAAACCAACCGCAAATAACAGCAGCATTAAAAAATAAAATGGAGGCGATAGCATTCCTAAAATATCTTTTACCGTTCCTGCAGGGTTTTGTGTTAATTCACCAAATTTTCCTACTAAAGAGTGATCTACTGCAGCAGCAACCCCATAAGCAGCAACATATGCAGTAAGCGCTGTTTCAGTTGCACCTAATGTGTAATCGCCGATGGCTTGCATTTTTATCAGCGGATTAACCTGATTAGAAAAATCAGAATTATTGCCCTTCGCATCTGTTGCAAAAAAAGTTGTCAGTCTTTGAACAGGACTTTTTAAGAAGCCTACAAAGACTGCATCCGGATCAGATGAGCTGCCAGCAATGCTGTCATCCGCAGCACTTTGCGTGCCTAATGGGGGGGTATACGAACTGTTTTGTGTCTGTGAACGATAAGCTGCGAAAACCTGATGATAAAGATCACCTGTGCCTGTCTCACCATGAAAACTTGGCCCTGAAGTTACAGGTGCTGCATTAGCGACCGAGTTGGTTTTGCTGTTTGCCGTAGCAAACGTGTTGTACCAAGCACCCAGCGACATCCAGCCGTAGTTTTTCAGCTGTGAAGTAAGCTGGCCTTGGAGTGAATCTTTATAGTTCAGCTGATTCAGCGCGTTGTTAACCGTTGTTTCGTACGCCGCTGCCGCCTGCTGGATAGTGGTCTCTGCATCAGACATTGTACCTGTATCATGATCGCGTCGGCTCAGGTAGGCATCTACGTAAGCCTGAGCGGCAGAATCGAGAGTAGACTGCATTGTGTCCAATGCGTTCCGTTCAGCAGCTGTGACGCTATCGGTATTCACTTGTGAACCAAAAAGACTTTCAGTTATGCCTTTAGAAGGGTCCGGGATACGGGCACTACCGCAAACCGCGCTGCCGTTGCCGGTTGTATAGCTACCGTTACCGCCTGACGTCGTCATCAGCGCTGTTCTGGCCTGCCCGTCTTCATACAACGAGCTGAGCTCCCGGTTAGTAGAATACTTGCACAGATTCATTTCAAACACTGCGCGCGCAGCCGATCGGGTCGATGGCGCGGTAGGCTGAACGACGAGTGACATACCGCTGCTAATCATATCAGCTGCTTTATCAGTCAGCAGATTTGCACTGCCGATGCCCATAGTGGAGGCAGCCCATAGCATTGTCAGCTGTGAAAGCGACCAGCCTGACGCAGTAGGAATAAGTGTAATGAAGCCAGCAAAACTCATGACCGGATGCAGCACTGAGCGGCCAGCACTGAATACCTTTCCATCCTGGCCGCCCTTGAACAACGTTTTCAGGGTCACTATCAGAAACCACGCCAGCGCCACCGAACACAACACACCATTCAGGAGAGCGAATAAAGAGCCGATAAGCGTGGGCTGGCCTGGCTGAAAAGGAGAAACCACGACGTCGCCGAAGATCATCACCAGCGCCTGCCGCGATAAGTCTCCTGTCTTCTGCGCCGCATCACTGATGGTCTGATAATTTACGCTGTCGGCGAGGGCCGGGCAGGACGCGGCGCACAGCAATGCTGCCGCCTGAATTTTTTTCAGTAGCTTCATAATTAACCTGCAGGTCAGAGACTGACCGGTGGGAAAAGGAGGTGCCGGCGAAGCGGCTATAATCAGAATTGTGTCTGGCGGCGCATCATGCTCATTTACGGGTTTTCAGCACGCTACGATAGCGCAATGCAAACTGCGTTACGGCTGCAGGATCAAATAGCAGTTGGCCATTACAGCTTTTTTCAGCCAGTGGTGGCTTAAGCCCCTGTAGTTTTTTCCCGTTTTGTACCGCTTGCCACAGTTCCAGTGGCGCGATCCCCGCCTCTTCAGCAGCGATTTCCAGTGCAATCAGCGGTTGTCCCGACGATACCGGTGAGGGTTCTATCTCCTGCATCTGCCAGCGTTTAGCGAAAGCTATCGCCTCTTCATGATTAAACATGACCGTTGCACCAAGCACCTGCCGGCGTGCCGGCAGCGCCATTCCACCAAGTAGGCCGTCAGTCCGGACCGCATGCAGCAGTTCACCGGGTCGGATACCAAGCAGTGCAGCAAACATATCAAGCCGCATGTACATCAAAGATCCCCCCTACATAATGCAATTAAGTGCGAAGCCAGCCACAGGCAGTGCCTATTGCGTACCACACAACTGATCCGACCGCCAACAGCGCTACCATTGCGAAGAATCGCCCTAGGTACGATTCGGCAAACAGCATTGCGCTCGCATCTTTTCTGGCCTCGTCATATATCGGTACAAGCTGAGCAATCGCATACTCAACCGGCGTCAGTTTGTCCGTTTCGACGCCAGCTATATGCATCGTATGACGTGCTTTGCGTAACTGCTTCAGTGCATCAATGCAATATTGTGTCGCATCATTACTTTTCCGGTTACGGCTGGCGCGGCGTGCGCTGTGCATCAGGTGCATAATGGTTTCCTGACGACTGGCAAGCTCGGCATCCGCCAACAGGGTACAGAGCCGGTTGAGCATCTCCTCCCGCTTTTTTTCACGCATATTTTTTCCTGTTCAGTAAGCCACCGCTTAACACCGTGCGACACCAGCGCGTCTCCAGCAGAAACTCCTGAAAACTGCCTTCTTCTGACGCCGAGACCCTTTTTTCCGTGAGCTGCCAGAGCCTGTAGTTTGCTGCCAGCACCTGAACGAAGCCGGTGGCTGCCAGCAGACTCATGACAAGCAGTACACAACCTATGCGCAGCCAGCCGGTTCCGCTGACGTTACTACCTGCTGCGATCAACAGCGCCAGACATCCCAGCGCCGGTAACCCTGTGAGCCACATCAGCCCCCACCATAGCCAGCGTGTAATGCGAAAATTGCGTGCCAAACTCACCGGGCTAAGCCCACTGTCAGAAACCGCCTGTGACCAGTCAGCAGGACGGTAGCCATCGGCATTGCGGCCAGCAGTAATTTCCCGGATAAGCTGCCAGATTCGCGAGACGTTACGCCCTGTATAACGAACCACGTTCTTGATTTCAGCGGCCGGCACGAACACATTCATGGCAAACCAGCCTAAGCGCTTCGGCGTGATTGTGGCTTTCTTTTCGCCAGTTACCGGAGCTTCAGTATCAGCACTTTTCATGAAACATCTCCGTGCGCGACTAGCGCAGGCTCAACCATTGAAAACATGATGTGATGAAGCGCGCCTATCGAGCGCAGCGAAGTCACAAGAAAGGCGTAGACTTCCGTCAGCTCCTGACTTTCCATGCTGCGGATATCTGGCGTCAGAAAGATAATCTGCCCGGGTCGTTGCCGGAGCGTGTTCAGGTTTAGCCCGGGAGCGCCTGAGAACGTCTCAGCAACGTGAGGGTGATGATAGGTCGTCATGCGCCGGCGGATGGCTTCAGCCGCCTCGCTCGCGCCGTCACTTGTCAACAGCGCACGCGCCATCTGAAGTGAAGCACTGTGCGGATATTTCCGGCTCCAGCGCGCAATCGCTATCCACAGCTCATCAGCCCACAGCTGGCCAGCCAGCGCCGGCAGATCGCGAACATGGTCTGTCTCGTCTGTAAATTGCAGCAGGCAGCTCATCAGTTCGCGGGTGAGATCGCTGTATTCATTCGACGGAAACAGTGCTGCAGCAAGAGCTGACGAGCCGGCGAGTGCGTTAACGCCCTTCAGCGCGCTGATGACGTTCCAGACGTCGCCCTCCTGCGTTTGCCCTGGACAAAGCCGCCATGCCTGCCATAACCGGGACCAGCGAGGCGTCTGAAAAAAGGTGTTCCAGAGTGCTCCGCAGGGGTCCAGTACGATCACCGGCCCCTCGCCCGCATCCAGCAGCGTTTCAAGTGCGCCGGCATTCGGCGCAAAGGTTCCGCTCGTTATCATTGTTATCTCCGTAGACATTAATGCGCGCTCACGCCGGCGCTAAGCTGGGCTGACAGTGCCTGCAGCTGTGGTGCGTACTGCTCTTTTGCAGCAAGCGCCAGCTGCTGGCCGCTGATGATGTTTGCCTGACGCAATTCGTTCTTGATACCCATGGCCAGCCAGTTGGCGAGACTTTGCTGACGTGCCATTTCACGCAGCAGGTTGTCACCTTCCATGCTCTGCAGGTCCTTTACCCACTCCGTATTGGCATAGCGGCGCCCCACTTCAAACGCCTCAAACTCACGCTCGCTCATGGTGCCGGTCTGCTTTGACTGCGCGGAGGCCGTCTGCTGGAAATAGGTTTCTGCGGACGGTGCCTGCCGGGCTTCGGTGAGCGCCTCGCGCGTCGCATCCTGCGGCTGACTCGCTGCTACCATGTCCAGCTGGGGCTGCATCGCAGCACTTTGCATAGCTTTATACTGAGTGAGCAGTCCCTGATACTCCTGCCCGGTCGCGGTCTGGATTTCGCCTTTGCCAGGCGTACGCCCGGCATCGAGCTTCGCCGAGTTGTTTACATAGGCCATTGCCGCATCTGTTTGCGCCTGCGTAAATGTCAGTTCCGGATCCTTACCAGGCTGCCCGGCTCCGTCATACAGCGATCGCGCCTCGGTATCCCCGCCCGGCAGCGAGGAAACGCCCGGGCAAAGGCCGGTGCCACCATACAGCGCGGCCTCCTCCTTCGTGCAGTACGCAGCATGTACCAGCGCGCTGCGGTAGCCGCCCTGTCGCGGCGCGACGGGGAGGCTTGCGAGCGTCTCACGCACAACCTTGTTTGATACCCCGCCCCCGCCTGAAAGCTTTGACGCCGTTGCCCGTGTCGCCTGACTTACCTGCGCCGCCGAACCTGATGCCGACTCCGTGCATATACTGTCGGGTACGGTGTATGCGGTGCGGGCCTTCTCCAGGCGGTCCGCCTGGCGATTAAAATTTTCCGCCTCTCGCTGCGTACGCGCTGCCTCAGTAATAGCCGTGGTGATTTTGTCACCGGACTGCACCACGGCCGTGCCGGTTTCCGTTTCAGCCGACAGGATTTCACCAAGCGTGGTCTGCAACAACTTCAGCGATGGCATCACCTGTTCAGTTATGGGAACGCTGCTCATTTCTTCCGTTGGATAAGCCATCACTTGCGGTGCTATGGCTGCCAGCACGCAGGCAGCCAGCAACCTGCGGCTTACTGGCCATCGGTTATGCATTTTCATCACTATCTCCTTTCAGAGCTCGTAGCCCTGTTTGCTGATGAGCTCATTTGCCAGCGTTTTGATAACGCTTTCGCCCTGCGCTTCCCCCGCCATGCGCCGGCGCTGCTCGATGACCTTAGCTGCGGACCCTGCAGGGAAGAATCGGCCAAGAATGCGGCGGGCCGTGCCGGCGCCCACTTCCTTCTGAATATTGCGTCGCAGCGACATATCTTCAGGCGTGGTGTTATGGCCCCACAGCTCCTGCGGACCGACAGTATTTTTCATGATGTGCGCAATAGTGCTGCCACCCTTCACGCGGAAAATACCGAGGAACGGCACGCCGCTGCCATCTGCTGATGGCCCGCTGCCCATACGGGCGAAGCGGTCGAGCGTTACGTCAGGGATCTGGAAGCGCGCCTGCAGCGCCACACGGTCGTCAGGGTCAACTGCCACCATATATACGGAGTTGGCTGACTGGCGCAGCGCCTCAGGCATATCGCGGAAATACTGCGATGACAGCACAGTACGCACTGCAAACTTGCGCTGTTCGCGGTCTGCGGTTTCCAGCATCGGGAAAATAAACGGTACGTCTTTAGCGTTATGGAGTTCGTCGTACTGCTTCGTTTTCACCTCCTGATCAAGCTGTTCCACGCGAGCGCGGTGCAGCGCGTGCCAGCGGCGGTGCAAATAAGGAAACAGTTCATCCTGGTACTGCGGCAGCACGAAGTCGCCGCCGGCAATGTGCCCTGCAAACAGGAACATTAAGCCAGTCTGCAGCTGCCCGGCCTTGGATTTACCGCCCGCTACGTACTGCAGATCTACCGTTATGACGCGCGCTTTCGGGCTAATCATGAACCGCGTGCGACCCGCGAACATCCGGTACTGGCCACAGGCGTCCCGCAGACAGCGAGCCATGTATTCAATGAGTGCCTCGCCGCTGCCGTCGCGTTGGACACGGCCAAAGTTACTCTCAAAGTCAGGGCTGCTGAGCAGAGGAGCCATATCCGCAAGCTCCGGCACTGCCTGATACTGTGCGCGCTGTGCTGCTTCAGTCCTGCCTGCATCCTGCAGAAGATCACGCACTTCATACCAGGTGCAGTGTTCACGATAGGCCGGATGTTTTTCCCAGATATCAGCCTCTTCTATTGCCAGATCCACTTCAGGCACCAGTCCAGGCTCATAGCGACGCGGATCATCACGCGCTATTTTGAATGCTTCAATGATGAGACGACGAAGAATAACCGGCGTATCGCGGGCATTAGGCGGAGAGCCGGTTGAAGGGTCTGTGCAAAGAACGCTTAGCGCGTTTTCCATAAACTCGGCTTCATAAGTCAGCGGCATGCTGAGGCCCAGCTGAATATCGAACAGATTGCGGCAATACTGCGATTCATTACGCAGAATGATATTCAGCACTTCATCCTGTCGCTCCGGCGGCAGCCCTTCCTTAAGCATCGAGACAGCACCTTCAGAACTGAACCCTTTATCAATACCGCAATAAAACGGCAACTGCTGCTGTGCGCGGCTGGCGAGAATTAGTGTCATTCGGTTGATAAGTACGGATTTACCGCCGCCCGACTCACCTGCCACGATAGTAGTGAGCTTGGTCTGTTTTGGTGATGCCAGGCCCACCGGGATGATTTTTCCGTCCGGTGTGGGATAGAGCGCATCGCCATCGTCATTCCATGGCGACGCAGGTCGCGTCAGCGGCATCAGGTTTAGCGCTTCTGAAAGGGGCGGATACATCAGGCAGGGTCCGGGCGAGGCCGATGATGCGGTAAGCGTGGATACCCATGCTCGCACCGGATCACCGAATGTCTGTGTAACGCCACACACTCCCCATGAGGTCAGTGCCTGACTGAGCAGCGTCAGGTTGCGCGTAACATCTTCTGGCGTTTCGCCCCAGGTGGCCACGGTAATAGTTTTCACGCACACAGGTTCAATGCGCTCACGCTCCGCGAGGAGATTTACCGATTCACTGATGGCCTTCAGGCCGGGCACCCATTCTGTAAAGCCCAGCACGGCATGCTTTCCTGCCAGACGGCTCATGCCGCCAGGCATCAGGTCCTGGCGAATACGAAACGGCACGCTGCGGGGGATAAGCTCGCGTAATCGGGCAAAGCTCTGGGGATTCTGCGGGCCGAGATCAACGGCAATCGTTCCATGCCAGATGCCGTGAATCTTCAGCAGGTTGTCGCGTATCTCCTGGACGCTGGAATTCATTACCTGAAATTTAAGCCAGGGTGCCAGCAGCGCGGTCACGTCTTTCCCCTGACGCACGCCGTGAGGTATTACGCGGTCATCAGGCAGCAGCGGTTGCCAGCCCTCGCCCGTACCTTTCGGATCAATTTGCGCACGCAGCACCCGCCCCGCCTCATGCGCATCTATACGTCTCAGCAGAACGCCCTTGCCGGTATCTCCGAGCGCCCGCTCAACCTGCGAAAGAAAGGCATCGTGACGTATCTTCAGGCCGGGCAGATGTGCCGTAATCGGATTCTGGCCAAACGCCGCGGGCGGGCTCGCATTAATAAGCTCTTTAAGGCGGGCATTCTCATCGCGCAGCTCATGTCCTGCCAGAACGCCACGCCCGGAATAGCAGACAAGCCAGGTGCGCTCACGGTTCACCCAAGGCGCGAGCGTGGTCACCTGTTCATCCAGCAGATAAGCCAGGTCCAGCCCTGTACGCTTCAGTGATCGGTACTGCGGCGCCAGCAGGCGTTTTACTTCAGCCTCCCCGCCATCAGGATCGCATTCATGAATCGTGCTGATTTTATGGCCGTGACGACGGTAGAGAGCTGTGAGGGTTTCGGTCATGCGATCCAGCCGACCCTGCCAGGAGTCAACATTGTCTGGGCCTTTTGCTTCGTCGGTTTCGCGATAGCTGCCGGCCACCTCATAGACGGTCAGGAAGTCTCCGCCATTCGTCACCATGATATAGGGTGCGCTCAGTTCCGGATGACGAACGCGATCATCGTTCGAGAGTTTTATGACGGTTTCAAGGTCGCAGTAATCAGGCAAATCGCGCGAAACGGCAAAACGCGTTACGGCGGTAATAACCTCTTCAGTCCAGCGGATGAGGCGGTTTGGCATACAGGTCACTCCGGATATAGGTATTCCATGCCGGGGTATTCACCGCATTTTCAGCGGTTCGCCCTAGCGGCAGCAGCAAGGTAAGGTCACTGAAAACGTCAGGGGGAAGGATTAATACACAGCCTTCAAGCCTCTGCTGCATTTGCCCCCGCCGGGCTGGCGGAAGCCTGTTCATTGCGGCAGCAAATTCCCCAGCACGGGAGGTATGCCACATGGCTTCAACTTCCCGGGCGTGCCGGGCGAGCCAGTTCCAGACCTTCCTGCATTCCTTTCGCACGCTTCTGACGTCGCTGTGTAGTCCGATAAGGGCGCGCCGCTGCAGATTGATGATGTCAGCTGCCGGCGCGTCTGGCAGCCATGCAAGGTGCCCATGGGCAGCCATGGGGCTATCGAGATTAAGCGTCAGCCAGCACAGAGTGCAGACCGATTGTGTGCCCGGCCCCTGCCAGAGACGCTGTGCTCGCGTTCCGCAGCAGCGGCAGGATGGACCACTCTGCATAGCAACCGGCTTATGCGGTGAGTCTTCCCCACTAACGTCCGGAATCAACGGCAGAAGTTCCGCCACCGATGTCGGAGCGTGATGGATTGTCATGATGATGTCCTGTCAGATAAGTAGTCATCGCGGGCAGTTACCGTCATAACTGCTTAGCTGGTAATGACCCGACTTCTTTTAATGGCCGGTCGCTGCAGTGGAGTGCACATCTTTTGCGATCAGGCCCTCATTGCGGGTGTCGTTGACAGGCTGCCATTCCGGCCAGCCTGTTTTCTGCTGCAGACCGCAGTGAACCATATGACCCGACATTGCTACCTCAGCTCCCTGACTGAAACTTTTTCCAGCCAGCCAGCAGGCGCTTTTCTGAACTTCACGATCCCGTTGTGCAGCGCGGTCCAGCTGCTTCTGCATCTGACCATTCATTTCCTTAAGGGAATCGCTGATTTCGTTAAGCTGCGTAAGCACGTACGGCTCAAGCGGGCCGGCAAGAACCGGCGTGCTGACGCCAATGGCCAGAAGTATTACTGAAGCCGTTGAAGACCTGCGAAGGAGATTTTTCATTATGTAACTCCGGAATTATCCAGACGTGCAGAAAGAAGAGCCGCCCCTGCAGGGCGGCGAAAATGAGTTAACCAATGCTGACAGGCGACATACCCATCTGGGTCTGACCACGCTTAATCAGTTCAGGAATAACGATCAGCAGCAGGCCGGTGACAAAACCAACCCCGATCATCCAGGGCTTAATCTGCGGGTTATTTTTCATGGACTTAAGCGAGAAAATACTCCCGACCACGCCGCATACGCCCAGCAACTGACAGATAGTGAGTACGTTTTTTGTGGTGGCAGAGGCGCCGGTAGCGAGGTTATTGCCGATATCCGCGAGATCGCCGGCGGCCATGGCCCCCGGAGAAATGAATGCGACCCAGGCAAAAAGCGCACGCAGAAAAGCGCGACGCAGAGTTTCAGACAGCATAAGGGCGCGCGAAAGCACCGCGCAGGTGATACGGTTCATCATGATATTTCCTTGAGAATATGGCCGGACGGCCGGTTAAATCGTCCGTGACGGACGTGAGAGTTAAGGCCTGCTTAGTGCATGCCAAGTGATTTCTGAATGGCGTCGAGCAGATAGGGACTGCACACAAAACACACGCCGATAATAAATTTAACGGTGCCGCTGTTAACATCGTTGCCTGACGTCAAACCGGTATGGCCATCCTTTTTTGCCCGGCGCCACAGCAGGACACCAGAAAGAACAAACCACACGCCGAACATGCGTAGCAGCGTCAGGATTGCGTTGGCCGCAACCGCCCCTTGTCCAAAGGTGCCGACATCAACGTAGCTGATGGCATCAAACGATGCTTCCCAGCCCACCTGATGTGCAGCAGCCTGAATCAGCTGCTGTATAGCGCCCAGAGTGGCGCACAGCAGAATCATCCCCACTACGCTGCCGCCACCTGCCGCCTGACCGGGCGCCTTACGGGCAAGCCAGGACTGCCGGACGAGATAGCCGCTGAGGCCGAGCACAGCGAACAGCACGCCGAGCGTCAGCGCGAGGTTAATACCTGCGCCAAGCAGACCAGAGGCCAGATTCGACAACATTGTGATGCCGTCGAGTGAACCACCCATGACGCCCCCTTAGCGCAGCACGCCGGCGCTGGTCGTAACGCTGCGATCTGCGGTACTGATATCGCTGACGGTAATACCTCCCAAGCTATCCCCGGACTGCACCGCCCACGTCCGTCCCTGCCAGCTGACCCACGCCATACCGTCCTGAACGCTTTCAAGACGCATGCCTGAAAGTGCTGAGCGTCGGATATTTTTGCCTGCCGCGTGGTGACCGGCGGCTGCCGGATCCTGACGGGCATTCATTACGGTAAGCTGACCGGCCAGCCGGCTGTTCTCTGACGCAATCGAATCAAGCCGCTGCTGCATACCAGCCAGCGCCGCAGTTTGTGCCCGCACGGTGTCAGACAAACGGGTAATGGCCTCGCGGTTTGCCGCTTCAAACTCCTGCCCTTCACGAATGATTTTCACCACTTCTTCCGGCAGCGTGCCGCCAGCCGGAGCATTGCCGATAGCGTCAACGGGAACGCTGAGCCCGCCGGTTTGAGGTGCTGTTACAGGCCTCTGAGATACAACGCTGGGCTGGGGCTTAACTGAAGCTGGTTTAACCTCACTGAACCCTGCATCGTTTCCGAATGCCAGCTGCCCAGCGTCGGGTGCTGAAGACGCTGGCCAGTACAGATACAAGGCCGCGCCAAGAATTAACAGAGCGCCGCCAGCAAGCCACGGCAGCGACTGCCCGAGAAACAAAGGTCGCGTCAGAAGGCTCTCTTTTTTCGGTAGCGGAGGAGACTGTTGAGGCTGTGGGGTCGGCGGGACGTTATCCGCCGGTAATGTCTGGAACTCATTCAAGGGCGTCTCCTGATTTTCTCTGTCGGGCGTCGCGAATGCGCGCCTGTGCTTCTTCACGCAGATCGGCTGCAGAAGGGGTTGGATTGTTGCGCCAGCCAGCAGGAACTGCTGCACCAGGATTACCTGATGCTGCGCCCTGCGGCGCTTCAGCATCGGTGCTGTACACGCCGCTCATGAACTGAATGGCTACTACTTTGCCGTAATCTACCGTGACCGTACGATCCGGCAGACGGCCCGCATCGTTCGTCAGCACCTGCGCGGCCTGCTCTGCCGCACCGCCAACGATAACGCCTGCCACCGCTGAACCGTCCGGCGCAGACGGCCGCGCGGTAACGGTATTGAATCCGTTAGTTAGAACCTGTGTATTCGACTGCGCATAAAGCTCGCCGGTCGCACCAATCCCCTTGAGGATGGCGGGCAGCAGGATGCGACGACCGTAGTGATGACTGACGTCAGATGCGATGTTGGCCACGAGCGTCTTGTCATCCAGCCCGTAAGCATCGATTTTGTAGGCCTTCCTGTTCAGGGTCATAGAGGTGAAGTGAATAATGACGCCATCGCCTGAGAGCTTCGCGCCTTCAGGCGCCTTAAGCACCGCCCCTGCATACGGACCCGTTTTAATACAGCCCAGCACCGGCGTGGCGCCGTTATCTGAGTCAACACCCGTACAGATTTCCCCGGGTCCTCGCCAGTAAGGTTCCACTACCACGGATGCCGGCGGAGCATTCAGCGTGTCCTGCCGGCTGCGCGCGGCGGCCAGCTGAACTTCGCTGCCGGGCAGCGAATCGCGCCAGGCTGCCCAGCTGCTTTCCTTTCCACCAAGTAACTCCGCCCCCGGCAGCTCGCCCGTTTCAGGAGGTTGCTGCATTTTCGCCAGCAGTGTGCCCAGCGCTTTCTGCCGGGCTTCTGCCAGCGCCTTCTGCTGCTCCTGCGTGCGGCCACTGCCTGTATTTTGCGGTGGCGGTATAACCTTTGGTTTATCCTGAACCGGACTCACCTTAACTTCCGCAGGTTTTATAACGTCCTGCTCCAGCGGAATGCTGCCAATAAAGCTCTGATTGCTCGCTGAGGCGTCATGCGCACCCCGCGCATTGTTTTCACGGATAAGATCGCGATAGGCCTGCTGCTCCTGCGCATTATTCTGAGCTGTGGCACCGAGGTTGTTCATGTCTATGCTGGACGGTGCGGGCGGAGGCGCTGCAAGCCATGTCCATAACAGGTAACCTCCACCTATCAGCACAACTGCGCCAAGCGCTATCATCCCCATCATCAGGCGGATACTGCGCCCGCCGGTATTTTGTTGATCGCTCATGATTACTCCAGGGCAATGCTGAGGGCCTCAGTACGCCCGTCAACGGAAAATGCGACGCGCGGCGTCAGCGGCAGCTTCCACAAATGAGTGCCATCTGCAGAGGACAGCGTGGTATCGAACTCGTCCCGGATATCTGCCCGTGAGCGGATATACAGGTCATCGCCCTGCTGCCACACCACCGTGTCCGGCACACTGCCTGTAGTCTTCAGGCGTTTTGCACCGGAAGGCGGCACCCCGTCCAGAAACGCCTGCAGAACATCATCGTGAAGCCCGATGCGTGAAGGCGATGGCGCATCGGCCACAGCGTCCGGCCCGCGGCGGGGCACGCGCAGATCGAGCCGCGCGTCAACCGTCCAGGTCTTTTTCGCTGTGTCTGGCTCACCGCTCATCACGCTAATCTGGAGCGGAACGGAAAGCCCCTTCAGGCCCACGGTAACGAGCGTGCTCACGAAGTCGCGCTTCGCCGTGATAATCATGAAGGAGGTTCCGGGCATCCATTTCACCTTGATATCCGGCGACCCGCTGACCGGATCACCGAGCAGACTCCAGGGAGCACCGGTACTGTCAATAAAGCTGACTGTCGCGGGCCAGTTCACGGCTGTACGCACCAGAGGAAGGCTCGCACCCGGCTGCAGGCTCAAGGTTTGCGCTGTGATCCGCGGCACGGCCGTGATGCCCGGCGTGGCTATTGCCCGATCCTGTTCAGCCTGCTGCGCGCGTAACTGCCGGATTTCATCAGCCGACAGTGGTGACAGCGTTGCCTGCGCCTCATCGTATTCGGCAGACGTTGGCAGCGGGAGCGCCTGCCCGGGCAGTGGCCCCGCCGTACTGCTGCCGGCCGGCGTCTCACCCGTCGTTGCAGCGCCCGCGCTGCCACACAGCCCCAGACACAGAGCCAGTACCAGAGTGCGAATGTTGCTCATAAACCGTCCTTATCCTGCATTGTTGGTGATGGTCTGCGTGACCTCCAGACCGCGCGGCTTCAGTCGCACATCGGCCTGCTGAATGCGCAGCGTAAATATGTAGCGCAGCGGCGGACTGCTGCTGTTCTGTCCCTGAAGGCGCATCGTAACCGGGTACTGGAACTCCCAGGTGTACCGGTCACCAATCACACCCCTGCGCGCTATAACACCCGGCTCAACGGTATTGGTGAGGTTCATTCGCTTGTCCCTGACGAGCGACAGAATGTTGGAGCCCGTCGTCAGCGCCTGGTTATAACCAGCAAAACCCTCCTCTGAGAAATCAGGTGAGACGGCTGTCATCTGATCGCGGTAATGCACGAAGTCGAGCGTAAAGGCTTTACTGATGGTGTCAGCACCAAACTGCCTTACGTCGCTTTCGCTCCAGACCGGTTTGTCCGTCGGGTAGAAAGGTGTAATGCGGCCGTTTTCCGTCGCGACGTAATGCTGCGGCAGATGTATGTAGGCCCAAAAGAGCAAACCGATAGTGATTGCCTGGATAACGTTGAGTACCTGACTCCAGCCTAAATTTTTCAGGCATTTGCGGGCGAACTCAGCGCCCAGCGTGCGCTCATGCTGAGCCTGAACGGCATGCTCATAAATATCCGGATTGATCTGGACAGGAGCGGAAACATCAGGCGGCTGAGCCGCTGCAGGGGTTCGCATGTGTTACTCCTTACATGCCGTAGGACTGCCACGGATCGATATTGTCCGGCAGGTAGCTGTTGATTTTGTCGGTCATTGCACTGCAGACCTTCTCTGACGCCTGATTCATGATGTCCTGCAGGCTGGGGAAGTGCGGCAGGCTCACGGAAATATCCCGGATGCCTGAAAGACAGTTCTGCATTTGATCTGACATCTGACTTTCACGTTGTGACCAGGCATCGCTGGCCTTCTTCGCGGCGTTATAGCCTGCCTCACTGCCAGCCTGTGCTGCAGTGGCAGCGCGACAGCTGGCCGCACTGGTCGTAAAAGAGGCGAAGCATAAAAAGACCGCCATAAAGGCGGTCGGGATTTTTTTCATGTGAATACTCCAGTGGGATCGATTACTGCGCCGGCCGCGGCGGGGTGACCGGTGCTGCCTGTGGTGCTGCTGCCGGCTGCTCCTTTGGGTAAACAGTTTCGGCCTTGTAACGTTCGTCATAACCCAGGCGGGCATGGAGTGCCGGCGGGATGCTGGCAGGCTCATGCAGTTTCGCAATTCGCTGCTTCTCATCTCCGGTCACGCGGAAGACCACGTGCTCACGCGGCACCGGCTTACCATCGGACCGGTTAATGCCGTTACCGCTGCCGATGGGCTGCGCACCGTCAGGCGTCAGGAGGTTGATAACCATCCTTGGGGCCTCTTTACTATCCGGCAGGCTGACCAGCACATGCTGATAGCTGTCGTTCTGACGCACAATGCCTTGCAGATAGTTACCGTCGCCCTGTACCAGATATAAATCTGGTTTGCCGTCATCGCCCCATGCGGTCATGACCGGCTTACCCGCATCCTCATTGTGAGGTGGTCTTGGCGCTGAAAGCGCATCGCCGGCGCTGGCGCTGCCCTGCCCGTCAGGCCGGATCCAGAAAAGGCCGTCGGCGGGTTTTGGCGGGGCGTCAATGCTGATGCCGAGCTGACTGACCAGTGCATGCTGCACCTGCGTATAACGGTTCGCGCTGAAGGCTGAGAGCTTAATCATTTCATCGCCGCCGGTCTGTACGCGGTTTCCACGCGCAGAGGTCAGCGCCCATTGATTCCGTTTGGTCTGTATTTCCTCATAATGGCCAGTAAAATTTCCTTGTATATCTTTTACCGGCTTATTAACCGTCACGGGCTGCTGCCCCATCCACTGCAGCGTCACCATCTGGCCCTCTCGCAGGCGTGTTTCACGTATTAAACCCGCAAGTTCTTTCCCCCAAAAAGTCTGCGAGCCTTCACGGGTGCGCAACGTGATGAAAGTGCTTAATTGCTCTTCTTTCTCAAATCGGAAAGGCGCCTGTCCGCAGGCCGTGACCTTGCCCGTAACGGGCTCGCGCGCTTTTTCAGCGGGGGTGTGGATGTCAGGACGAATGGCCGGTTTTTCTGGATTCACCAGTAATGAGGATTCCGGTGCCGGCGTCATATTTCCGGAAGCGGGAGCTTCAGCCATCGCTGGCGCAGCAGCTGCCGGAGTAACAGGCGGTGCCGTGCTGGTTTCAACGGCTGCAGACGCGGTGACTGGCGCAACCGGCTCCCCGCGAACTGCGTCCGGTGTTGCGACTGGCTGACCCGCTGCAAGCCTTGCCTCTTCAAGTGCCAGCTGCTGACTCGGGTTTTTCATGCTCACCTGCAGCCCGTTATTCACAATAACTCTGATGGCAAACGCCTTAAATTCATCACTGCCGGTCAGCTCAATTTTGCCGTGATAGAACTTCGCAGCGGTCAGCAGTGCAGCCAAAACCTTTTCTTCGTGTGCGCTGGCGCCTTCGGCCATTACCAAACGGTTTCCGCGATCGATAAACGCCGGCTCACTATCGAGACGATAAATTACGCTTTTGCCATCAGGGTGATCTTCATGTGAGACCCGGCTCAGCAGCTTATCCTGGTCGGTTCGCGCGGCGTTTGCCGCCGGGGTATCTTCAGGCTGCGGCGCCACACGGCGGGCTTCTACCAGAATGGCATTCTCTTCTCCGAAGGCAGCTGTGAGTGGCGTTGCCGGGAGTGCCGGGCTGCTGTCCGGTTCTGTACTGCGTTCTGCTGCCGGAACTTCACTCATCAGGCGCGCTTCTGCAGCAGGAGCCGTCGGCTCTGAAGGAATCGCATCATGTACCTCTTCTGCCTGTACTGGCGACGTGGACGTCGCATCCGGTGTTGGTACAGATGTTTCAGGCTCAGCAGAAATCACAGGCTGTGCGGCAGACGCTGCTGGCCCAGCATCCTGTACCGTCTCTGCTACCGCCGGCGCGGATTCCGCGGCAGAGGTGATAACCTCCGGTGCCGGTCCGGATTTATCAGGCTCAGCAAAGCTGGCAGTCTCTTCTGGAGCTGGATCGCGCATAGCTTCGGGTGCTGCCGGCGCGCCATCAGCGGTTGCTGCAGCCGCATTTACTGGTGCGGATTCAGCTGGCATGACGGGCTGCGCTGCTGCAGGCTGAGATATTACGTCAGAGGCAGCTGCCGTCGCAGAAAACGCACTCAGGCTTGCAAAAACACTTTCTGCGGCCACTAATGCCTCTGGGCTCACTCGTCCGCTTTCTGTCTGACGCACAACTTCGTTGCGCAGAACTGCCAGATTTTCCTCAAACTGTGCGCGACTGACGTCGCCGCGGATTAGCATTGCATACTGAGCTTCAACACGCGCTGGCACTGTGGCGACATCGAGCGAGGCTGATGCCGGATAGCGCGAAGCAAAATCACCGAGTGGCGCCGCTGAATCCTGAGCAGGCATGCCTGCGAGACCGTTTTGCGTAACCCTGTCAAACGCGCCCTGAATCTCATTCAGATGGCTTTCTGCATAAACCCCTTGCGCTTTAGCCTCATCGAGTTTTGCCTGAAGCCGCGTTACATTTTCTGTCAGCAACGACGCTGACGATTCGCCGCGAGCCAGCGACACGAACCTGTCGCGCAATTCATTCTGAAGCCGGTATAACGCCGTTGAGTTCAGATCTTCCGCTGATGCCGGAGGAAGCTGAGTCATGCTGACCGCTGTTGCCGCCGTAAATTGTGCCGCACGCTCGGAGCTCTGAAGCGCTGCCATGCGATCAAAGACTGTGCGGGTTTCTGCGTGACGGCTGCCGGTAAAGCGCTCCGGTTCGGCCCGGGTAAATTCGCCGTAAAGCATCCGTACTTCGCGATCAAACTGCGCCCGCGTAATGTCTCCCGTGGCGAGCAACGCATATTGCTGCGCCACCTTCGCCGGTATGGTATTAACGTCAAGGCTGCCGCTGGTAGGATGCAGTGAGTTCCATGTATCACGCTGACCTATCAGGCTACGCAGGCGGCTGACTGCACCTTTATCCATCACATCTGCGCCAGCCATCCCGCCCTGCGTCAGACGATTAAATACCTGCTGCATTTCTTTCATGTGCTCGCGTGAGTAGACGCTGGCAATCCCAGCGCTGTCTACCCGCACGCGAAGCGAGTTAATGTCCCTGAGCAACGCCGCCGGTGAAGTCTCACCCGTAGTCAGCGCAGCCAGCCGATCCCGCAATTCCGCCCCCGTCCCATAAAGTCCCATGTAGTTGTCATAGGGGCCTGAGGGAGCTGGCGACGCCTGCGTAGCGGTTGATGCCGGCACGGCGATCGTTTCCGCTTCGGCCACCTGAGGTGCAGGCTGGGAAACATTAGCATCCGGCTGAACGGTAGCAGGCTCAGGATCGGCGATTGCTTTATCCGTAGCCTGAGGGGAAACGGTTTGAGGCTCGGCAGGGGGCTGTTCTGGTTCCGGCACGGCCCGGCTAGCCGTTTCGCTGTTCGATACCTCCTGCACAGAAGGTGTGATTTCATCCGCTTCTGCTTTTTGCGATTTCAGAATACGGTACACACTGGTCTGCCCGATGCCGAGCTCTTTAGCTATCTGTCCGGCCTTCATTCCCTGCGCGCTTAGCGCCAGTATTTCCTCTGACTTCGCCAACGCATTCCCCGGATTACGGACCGCTTTAGTGTCTGCACGTTCAGCGGCCAACTCCGTGCCTGCCGCATGTGTTTCCGGTGCGCTGTCAGGCTTTGCTGCAGGAGAGACGTTCGGCTCATCAATCGGTAGCGATGCCACGGCAGGATTTGCCGCTGGCTGTAATGCAGCTACAGGTTCCGGAGTGTTTTCTGGCGCAGGGTTTATGTCGTCAGGAGTAGCCATAACTGTTTCCTTGTAGTTGAGCTTATAAAGAGCATCATTAAGTCGAGGAATAAGGGTGGCGCGTAATACTTCTGCGCCGCGGGCCTGGTGAATATCGTTAAAATCGGTCATTCCGGCCTGCCGCTCAGCCTCTGAGGGCTCCGGCATCAGCACCATTCCGGCGGTAGTAAAGGCAGCCTGGTCAGCCATAACCTTGCCCGTGTTAACCGGTTTCTGGTGATCGTCATCCGCCATAAAGATGTGAGGACTGTTCGGATATTTGGCAAAAAGAACGTCTGCAACGTTCAGCATGTTGCCGGCATCTACTGTCATTACGACCGGAAGCCCGATTAACTGATTAATACTCCTCGCAGTGGCATACCCCTCAGCATAAAGAACAGGTTCACCGTTGCGCAGCGCGCCCCCAACCACGTTGAAATGGCCAGCTTTGGGCGCTTCTTTATAAAGGTATTTTTCGCCGTCCGGGGGGATGTACTGCAGTGTGCGGAATTGGCCATCAACGTCATAAAGCGGTATGACCAGCGCACCGTTACGCGTCTGCCGAATATCATCATCGGCCGTCACGCCCTTACGGATGAAATAAGCGTGCGCTGGATCAGCAGGCGGCAGCTTGTCATAAAGCGCGTGCGCCTTCGCGGTCTGACGGGCATGCGTTGCAGCAAGCGCCCGGGCAGAGTCATCCCTGGACTGTCGGGCAACGGCTTGCATGTGGAGGCGGGCAACAGGATCTGATTCTCCCCCTGACGCTTTCCATTTTGTGATGTCCTTATGTGTTTTAGCAGTCCAGTAGTTGATAAACCAACCGCCAGGAACTTTCCCGTTAAGAAACCCTTTGTAGACGCCGTCACCGTTGCCCTTCGGTCCGTCTGCAACGGATACGCGGTGTATCTCACCATCCATAATCGGCAGACCATCGATAATCAGTCCTGCGTCGGTTAAGGCGTCCAGGAATTCGGTTTCCGGATCGCCTCCGCCGCTGCGTCTGGCCGGATCCGGCATCCATGCCTTTAGCCGGTCCAGGTCGGCCCCCGGACGGGCATACCAGAGCTTATCTTCAGGGCTCCACTTTATTGCGTTTCCCCCGTCCGGATGTTTTCCGGCGTCGGCACGCGCGGCGTCACGCTGATCCGGCAGCACGGCAAGCCAGACCGGGTAATCAACGGTTTTCATACTGCCTCCTTACGATGTGTCGGGAAATGGCTACTCGCCATCGGTAAAACGGCGATACCACCATGGGCGCCCGCTCAGTGACCTTCCGCGGAGCAGACGTACAAGCCGTGTGAGCATCTCTACCAGGCTCCAGCCAAACATTTTCAGCAGGCGAAAAACCGCTATCACGCCGGAGACGATATAAATCGTCTCCATACAGGGGAAACGGAACCAGAATAGATAAAGCAGAAATAACCAGGCGGGGATGCCTATGAACGTCAGGCTTTTGCCTGAATTGCGCCAGAAACCGGGGGGATAGTCTTCTTTCCTGAGGTCACTCATGCCGCCACCTCAAATTCGCGGCGCTGGCTTGGAGACATCACCATATTGAGTTCCGCGGGAGCAATACGGCCCTCAACACAGAGCCGCCAGGCCTGATCCACGATGCGGCGTTTTTCCAGCCGGATAATGCTGTTTACGTGTGCGCCCCATTGTGACCAGGGCATGCCGCCCAGCTTTTCACGCAGGGCATGGTCAATAACGATGTATTCACGGACGGCCGTGCGCTTTCCATCAGTCGTACGCAATAGCGTTTGCACCACCACATACTGCAGCACACCCAGCAGCGCCCACGCCATGGCATCACGACTTTCATGCGGGAACTCCATAAGCAGGCGAGCAAATACCTCGCCGGGTGAGTCGATATGAGTTGTGGAAAGGCATAAGTGACCAAGCTGTCCGGCGCGAATACCGGCATCGATAGTTTCGCGGTCGCGCATTTCCCCCACGCCCATAACCGACGGGGCGCGGCGCAGGTCAGCGCGGATACCGGTTGCAAAATCCGGAATGTCTTCACCTACCTGTGACTGCAGCGGCGGCAAAACATCGTTCGGGCGCCCGAGGATGAACTCAATCGGATCTTCTTTCGTTGTAACTTTACGGTCCGGAAAGGTGTCCAGGCCGTACCGGTACGTAGAAGCAAGCGCCGTGCTTTTTCCGGATCCGGTAATGCCGCCCCATAAGGCAAGGCCTTTTTCCGGCAGAATATTTTCCATCAGTTCCGGCTCAAGTCCCATGCCCTCAAGAGACGGGATTTCTGACGGGATAACCCGCATCGTCCAGCCTATCGTTTTCTGACGCCCCGCCGTACCCTGCAGCAGGTTCACGCGAAAGCGGACTCGCTCACCGCGATCCAGGCCCCAGCGATTATTTGCATCGCCGTCGAGCTGCAGCGCACGGTCTATTGATATTCCCCCGCGCACTTTAGGGCGCATCTCCGGAGAAAATATGTCATCCATCAGCTTGGACATAGTGTCATCAGCCACGGAAAACGGGCTTGCGCGTAGCAGCCGCCCGTAACGGCCAACCACAAAATGATTGTCGCCCTGCAGGTGAATGTCGCTTACATGATTGCGTGCGCACCAGACCATAAAGCTGCGCAGCGTGTCGGCGTTCAGGCCACTACTGAAGTTAAAAGGGGTGAATTCTGCTGACATTAACGTTTCTCCGTATTAATAACCGGTTTCCATTTCGATTTGTCAGTAATGAAGCCTGCACGGGCTTCCAGACGACGCTCGCGGTCGCCGGTAGTGAGCTTGTTACTATTGCCGGTAACAGTCTGCTGTCGCTCCGTAACTACCGGCGCAGTGATGAGGTTCTGCCGGCGCAGCAGGATGTAAGTAAGCATCCCGTTATAGTCACGAGTAAGCCGGTTGACGTTGGCCTCCAGCGTCTCGTCAGCGCTCTGGCGCCCCTCCGCCCAGCCTTCATTCACTGCAGCCTGCCATATGTCCCGCTGCACACCGTTTTCAGGCACAAGCCCGCCCGTCGGTTCGTCCGGAGGAACGGTACTCAGCCCGGCCATGAGCCAGCTGCGCCACGTTGGCGGGTTACTGACAAAGCGTTCAGGCTGGATAATTTCGTACACGCGACTCGCGGTGCGTATTTGATCGGGCGTGACGTGCGCTACGTCCGTGGCTTCCGTGATAACTGGCGGAAGCCATCCGCGGCTGCTGATAAGCGGGCGAAAGTCATAAGTGGCATCGAGTTGCTTAGCGCGCGCGTCAAGATCGCGGCGCAGCTCCCACGCACGCTGCGCTTTTCCTCCACGAAAACCGGTGGTACGTCCGCCCTCTGTCAACATCTCCCTGCGGTTATCAGAGACGTCAGCCGTGTCCCGTTTTTGGGGCGACAGATAAGCCTCGGGTCCGGGCGGTGGTGCGCCGTCAGGGCCATAAGCCGGGGTCGGCTTTGACAGGTGAAATCCCGCACAACCGGCCAGCAACGCAGGCAGTAGCAGGACACAGAGTCGGGCTTTCATTGTCTGCCCCCTTTTTTATGGCGGGCCGGTTCAGAAGGAAGTGAAGGCATAAACTGCAGCAACATCTGACCGGGATAGGTCACCAGCTCCGCGCGCCAGGCAGTCTGCATCTGAATGATGCGCAGCAGGTTTGCGTAAGTGATGCTTTGCACATCAATGTCGAGCGGCAGCGGCAGTCGCACGCCGGTGTAGCTGAACGTCTGCCCACGAGCGCGGGCCAGCGCGCTCAGCAGCTCTACCGCGTCGCCGTTCCAGCTAAGCGTTATGCGATCGCTGTCGGCACGGATAGCAGCAAAAGGCAGCGATGAGGCACCATTCATATCGCCTTCAAGCCATAATTGTTGCAGCTGGAGATTAACCCGTTTTTTTGCATCAGCAGCCGGATGAGGTTGTTCCGCTTGCTTAACATCTCTGCCATTGTAATTACCGGTAGCGGACTGACAGCCAGACAACAAAAAAGCGCACAGGCAGGCTGAGAAAATTGATAATTTCATGTTGATTCCGGAGAGGTTAGATTTGCGCGGGGCGCATTCGCCGTAGTAGAACTCAGCGGCAGTGCAGGAAATGATTTAGATGAATGCCAGGAAGGCATGTCAGTTGGCCGATTTACTCACAAATGGCATAACTGGTTGAACGAATCATTTGCTCTTTTGTGGAGTCACAATATGCAAACCAGGACGCGTCACCCGATGGTATCGATGTTACAAGCCACACTGTTCCCTGATTTGTAATGCTTTCGCAATTTCCGCCGCCACCCACAACTTTCTTTGGTGCCGGACATGTTGCTGTTGCCGCTGAAAATCGTTTGGTTATGGTTGATGCTGAGACAATATCTTTTGAAGTGACTGAGCTCTGCCAGATACCCGACTGGCAGGCCAGAAGCGCACCCGTTGCATCATGACTTATTGCCCCTAACTGCCCACAGGCCGCCCCCACTGTGTTCACCTGATCCTGACTCAGGACGCCACCTGCAGAAACATCGCCGTCGGAGCGCAGACTGCCGGCCCTCATCTGTCCGCCGGTGTAAATATTTTTGTTATTTACCGACCTAACCCAATCGTTGTCGGACATATAAAACCCGCCGCCGTGGGACTCGTTAAGCCAGCCTTTATCTCCGCGAGTAATTATCCATCCGTTGTTGCTACGGATATCGTTATTGGCAGTGATACCGTTGTTCGCATTAACGTTATTTCCGGCATTAACATCGCCGTTGGCGATTACCGAGCCGCCAGCGGTCACGTTGCTGCCTGCAGATACCTGTCCGGTAAAGGCACCTGTTGCCGCATTCACCGTGCCGCCGCTGTTAATGTTGTTGCCGTTCATATCGATGGCAGTATGCATGCGGTTAAGATCCGGACGACCTGTCACCTGATAACGATATAGCCTGTCGCTTTCGTCAGCATCCGTTCCCAGAGCATCAGCCGAAAGGAATGCAGCGAGACGCCCCTGCTGCGCGCTCAACCCGTAGTCACCGAGCTTTGCCTGCCAGCCACCATCAGCACCAACCGCGTTGTTTGCCGGCCATATATAGCCACCCATGCCATCAGCATCTGCAGCTATCTGACGCAGACCTTTATAAGGGATTTCGCTGCCGCCAGTTGTTAGCACAAACGCGACCAGCTGGCCGGCCTGTCCGGGGTCTCTGGCCACCGCCAGCTGATAAGTCTGGCCACTGTCATTTGTCAGCGAAAATCCGGCGGGCAGATAGCCCTGCGAGCGTAATGTGGCGCCTGTAACGATGACCGGACCGCCAGCGACCTGCGTCAGCAGCTTGTCACGGTTATCGCGCACATAGCGCTTACCTGCCTGTGTCACGAAGCTCAGGTGCGACGCCGTCCCGGTCCAGACCTTTTCCTGCTGCATGCCGGCATAGCGATCCATGGCACCCGGTGCGATAAAAAGGATGATGGCCATCACGATGCCGAGCTGAAGCAGCATGTTGCCGCGATGTACCGTCCGCGGCTTACGTTTCAGTAATTTCATCAGAGCACTCCCGCCAGTAGTTGGGGAAAGAAAAGGCTTATGCCGCACAGGTAACCAAACAGTGCCGGTGCAAATGGTTTTGATGTCTGGCGCGTCAGGGCGGCACACAGACAACACAGCAGCAGTCCGCCGGCGGCGGCGTAGCACGCACTCCGCCAGGGTAGCCAGGCACAAAGACCGGCCATCAGGTAAACATCACCCAGCCCCATACGTTCCTCATCCTGACGGAAGTTAGCCAGCCAGCGCACGGCGCCGGAGAGTGCAAACGCTAACAGACTGGCCGACACTGCATCCTTAAGCGGCAGCACTGCATCAGGCAGCGCGGCAGACGTCAGCCCGCCGAGCCAGAACATCACCGTGTAACGCATTGGCAGCCACTGGCAGCGCAGGTCTGTAAGGGTGAGCGGCACCGCCAGCACAAGCAGGGCGACACTTCTAAGTACGGAGCTGAAAGGTAAACCCGGAGCAAGCGCCAGCAGCCAGCCGGCTGTAAGCAGGTATATCAGGACAACCGGCGTCAGAAGCGGCCAGGTCAGGGGCGGACCATCGTGCATCCGCAGAAAGCGGCCGACCTGAAGTGCCTGCAGCGGAAACAGCCCAGCGCAGCAGGCAAGCCACACAGCAGTAGCCGGACCGTCTGTAAATGAAGTCATGAATTATTCCGTGTAGGAGGTCAGCGGCGCGCCATGTAATCGGCGTAAACCTTGCGCGCATAGATCATGCGGCGGGCGGTATTGTCGTCGGCAAAGCCAGCGTTATAGCTGCCAAGACACTCCCATGTCACACCGCAAACCTGAAGGTGCTTGGCCAGAATCCAGGCACCGACCATAACGTTCAGGCAGGGTTTGGTCAGCAGGTCCTGCTCGCTCTGCAGCACGCCCATGGCACGCAGCTGCGGTACGTGCGTAGAATTAATCTGCATCAGGCCAAAATCCCGACTGGTAACCAGCCCTTTTTTATTGCGGTTATAGCCGATAGCTACAGGATTGAAGCCGCTTTCCACCTTACTGATAGAGCGCAGTAGTTGTGGATCTACGTGATAACGAGCGCCGGCTTCGCTATAGCAGAATGCCTGCGCGGAGCGGGAAGCGCACAGCATCAATCCGCTGGCCAGCAGCAGGGTGAAAAGTTTCTTCATGATGCATACCGTGAAAGGAGCAGAAATCAGTAAGAAGGTGCAGGCCGGGGTTTCCCCCGGCCCTCCCGTCAGGTACTGCTGGTAAAGACCAGCGTGTTAGTGCCGGTTGAGCCACTGTCAGCTGTGCATTGTGCGGCAGCTACCGACGCGCTGACCGCACCGCTTGTCGCGCTCCCGTTGATGCTGGTTGACGCTACGTTATTAGCGCCACTCATTTTCTGCGCCAGCTGCGCGCAGGCTTCCTGCGGCACCTGCGTATAGGTCAGGGAAAAGGCGGTATTCTGCCCGCCGGAGGTTGCGACCGGCTGAACCGTGACGCTGCCGCCCCAGCGGTTATTCAGCGATGCACTGCCGGATGATTTGGTCCCGATCACCGCCATGCTGCCCGGCGCGCCGCCGAACTGCACCAGTGCGCCGGTCATGGTGGCGGCCGAGCTGAACTGATACGTGCCGCTGGTTTTGAGCATGCCGCGGGTGTTTGTCATCAGCTCACCGGCGTTTGACATCTCCTCCGTATAGTCAGACCGGCTGAACAATCCGTTACCGGATGCCAGCACATATACAAGTACGAGAAGTGCCGCAATGCCCACAATCACCGCTTCCTGCAGGTTAAGGGCGCCGCGGTGGACGGCAGATCGTTTTAAAGGTTGTGACATGATAAAGACCTCATTGGATGAAAAGTTAACGGTTGCCGATTAGCGAGCCCAGATCCTGGGTTGCAATAAACGTGAGCATGAGATAACCGGCGGTGGCGAGCATGCCGAGCAGCTGCAAAAGCCGGGAAATCCGCTTGATGCGGTTGATAGATTTGGTGAGCCACATGCGCGCGAAGTTTTCGATATTATCTTCGCCCCCCTGATTGGAGGTCAGCAGCAGCAGCCTGTCGATAGCCTCGCGCGAAGGAAACGCATAGCCACTGTCGGCCAGCGCCTGCCCGAGATGTTTGCCTCGGGCTACCTGACGCCGTGTCGCTGTCAGCCGTTCATACAGCCAAGGCGTCGCGTTGCGGCTGAGCATATCGAGCGCCTCCTCCGTGCGCACGTTCGCACGCAGTAGCGCGCTGAGATTTAGCAGAAACGATACACCCTGCATCTCCCGGTAAAGACTCCACGGAAGCAGCCTGTCCAGCACGTGTTGTCTGGTTTTCCCGGTAAGCCGGGGCAGCGACCAGATAACCCATATGCAAAAGGCCGCAAGACCCGCTGCAAGCACGTACCTGTTACCGATAAAGAAGTGGGTAATGGCGCCAAGCCACCACAGCGGGCCGGTCCAGAGATTGGGCGGAGCAAGCTGTTCCAGCCGCGGCAGAAAGCGATCGTAAACCATCTGCATCATGTAAAACGTTCCGGCCAGCAGCATCACCGGATAGGTCAGGTTTACTGCCGCCGTGGCTTTCATCTCGCCAATGCCTTTCACTACCTCAATTGCCCGCAGCAGGGCCCCGCGCAGGTCTTTCGCCGCGCGACCTGCGCGCAGGATGGTTGCCTCCTGAGAAGGGATCCAGCCGGCAAGCCCCACATCAAGACCGCGGCCGCGGGTAAGCGCGTGCCTGATGTCAGCCAGACAAAGTGATACGGCATCGTTACGCCGGCGCCGGGTGCGCTGCATACCCGCAATTGCGTCCTCCGTCTTCTGGTTGTTCTCCAGAAGAAATGCCAGATCTTCATACAGCGTCATGCGGTCAGCTGTGCTGAAGGTTTTCTGTCCTATCCAGCGGCCCAGCCCTTCAGAACGCGCGTTGCCTTTCGCAAACGATCCCTGAATCCGCTCACGCCACTGGCGAATAAAGTCATTCATGACCACCTCCGGCCCCGTATAGAGCCAGGGCTTCGGGCGGCAGAAGGTTCAGGGCGTCTTCATCGAGCGGACTGAGCTTATCTGCATCGATGGGGTCAGCCTCCCCGGCCGCGATATAACGCATAAGGTGTGCTCCGCGCGTAATACCGCCCATGTGATGTACCCAATAGCTTCGCGCCGCGAGCTTGCCATGATCGCGATAGAGCTGCATAAAGCGGGCGTCAGGACGGATGACTTCCGCAATAACCTTGCGCCCGGTGATTCCGCGCCAGCAGCCCGGTGCGCTACAGCCTTCATGGTTGCGAAACGCAACGGTTTCAGTGTTGCATTGGGTCTCAACCAGCTCGCGATCGTCTTCGGAAAGGGTATCTCTGACGTCTGCCCACCCTTTTTTGCAGGATGGGCAAAGCATCTGTACCAGGCGCTGCGCGATGAGGCCAATAACTACCTGCGGATCCAGGACCATCCCCGGCGCTATGCCCAGCGTATCGGTCAGGCGATCAATGATGCCGGTTCCGTCATTGGCGTGCGTCGTTGTCTTGACCAGCGTTCCACTCTTTGCTTCGCTGATGCTGGCATTAGCAGACCAGGTATCACGTATCTCCCCGATCACCGCAGCGTTGTAGTCCAGTCGCTTGAGTGCAGAAAGGCGACGCTGCCAGGCGCGGGTTACAGATTCAGGATCGTTACGGTCGGCTATGATCGTTGTCTGTATAGCTCCCGGCACCTTACCTTCAACCGGGTCTTCCACAGTTATCAGCCTGCGCTTGCCACCGGTCATCTCTACATACATCTGACAAAAGGTTCGCATTGTGGTGCTTTTGCCTGATCCAGTAGGGCCCGCCGTGATGATTATGCCCTCAGGACGCTTAAGCATTCGACGGATCAGCTTTTGCTGTTCTGGCACGTAGCCCAGCGTATCCAGCGAGGGTATATCCTGACTTTCATCAAGAATGACGCGCAACACGACGTAAAGCCCGGACTCTGTAGGCACAGCTGAGTAGCGCGCCGCATAAAGGTCCAGAGCCGACACGAACTCATTACGCAGGCGTCCGTCCTGTTCATCGGTTTCACTGAAAGCCTGAGGCGCAACGTCACACATAGACATGACGATGGTTGAGGCAAGGCTCATGCCCTCCTCAACGTCCAACTCAGCTTGCAGTTCAAGATCACCGTGGATGCGGAATACTACCGACGTGATGTTATCGGCTCCGATGAGGATGTGGATGTCAGAAGCGTGCAGTTCCCCTGCGCGACGCATGAAACTCACCACTTGTCTCTGCTCCGGCGACCAGTCGCCTGCGGTGGCGATGCCAGCGCGACCAGTCTGCTGTCGGCGCAACTCGCTCAGGTGAACAGGTTGTATATCGAGACCTGGGATCTGGCGCCGGGCGCGGGCAATTTCTGACTGCACAGCCGGACTGGCGCGGTGTTCGGTTGAAACGTACAGTCTCACCTGCTCCGGATTTCTGTCGTCCAGGTGAAGCAGATTCACAGTTTCTTCGCTGAATTCCATGCGCTTACCCCGCGAATGCCAGTGACACGAGGCCTTTGTCAGGGCTGCTGACCGTCACCTCACCGAATGTGATTTTAGCTACCGTCCAGGCAGTACCAGGAATGCGGCTGCCTGCCTGCACGCGAACCTGATTTCCGCCGTCAAGCTGAAGCGTCGCGGAAAGCTGCTGTCCGCCGGATATCTCCACAATCAGCGGCAGCGCGCGACTTTCCTCTGCCGGTTTTGCAGCGGCACTGTCCTTCGTCGGTGTTGCCGGCTGAGGATTGAAGGGGCCACCCAGCACCGCGTCATAACCGTTTTTTTGTAGTTCATTGAGCGCTTTAGCCTGTGCAAGCTGGAACTCATACAGCACCGTTTTGGTCTGAATATCCTCAAGACGTCCGAAGCTGTTGTCCTGCGCCACGGGATCAGCTGGCCTCACGGCTTCAGCTGGGGATGCAGGAATGCCAGCACCGGTCAGGGCATTCTCCTTTTTAACCTCATTCTGCGCGGCCGGCGGCACTGATGCCGTCGGGTTGGCAGCAGCCAGCTGGCTGATGAAAACCGCGGGCAGCAGCAGGGGGCGCCACTTATTTCTCTGCATAGAGCATTCCTTCCAGGGTATAGGTCAGCCGGCTGCTGTGCAGCTCGGCCTTTACGGAACTCAGCCGCAGTCCGTTGCCCGGGAAACGCGAGGCGTCAAACAGCCGGTCCGGCGGGATATCGGTAATGAATGTAAAGCTGTAACGCTTCCAGGGCAGCGGGATCTGGTCCTTGCCGACAGTCTGAGCCAGCAGAGTTGGTTCACTGAAGCGCAGGTTCGCCCGCAGGCGTTGCGCATAGCTGGTCATGCGTCGCAGCTGCTCGTCACCAGGCAACAGCGCCTCAGGCAAGACCGGAGTGAAACGCACAGATTCTTTGAAGGAAGCGTCATCAGAGGGGCCGGGCATGTTGAAAACAGCCTGCATACTTGGACCGTAAAGCTGTGGCAGCCGGGCGGCAAAGTCACCGACCGTTCCGCCATCCGGCAGAGCATAGTGAAGCGTAAGCTGTCCCGTTGACTCGCAGATAACCTGGCTGAATACCCAGCCGGCAATCGACAGCGGCGCCTGGCGCCACTGCTTCACGCACGCGCTGAGCATGCCTGAGAAGTCCGGCTGACCGCCCCAAGGCTTAGCCAGGGTAGCGGGCTTGAGTGCTGCCGCCTCACGGGCGCGGGTCAGTTCAGCCTGTACCCACGCGTCATGCTGCGCTTTCTTTCTGACTTCAAGCCAGTGGTTGCCATACCAGGCTGCTGCCACACACACCACGCCCAGTAGCAGTAAGCGGGATGTTGTACGACTGTCAGTTTTATTCAGCAGCGCCCGGGACGGCACAGTTGCTGGAAGCAGAGCTGCAAGCGGATCACGGCGTGCATCCGGCATATCCAGCATTGAATCCGGGTCGAACACTACCCAGCCCGCAGAAGGCGCTGGCGCCGCGTCCCGGAATTGTTCAGCTGCCCGGAGAACGGTGGCAGCATCGCCCGTCACATCGCCATAGGGAGAGGGGTGACCGCCGGTAACTGCCATAAACCAGTAATTTCCGCCGGGAAGCAGAAAAATGCCCCAGCAGTCGGCAGGTATGCTCCCGAGCACCGCTGCCGTAAGCGAGGCCGGGCGTTTACCCTTTGGCAGGCTAGCCGCGTCGTCGGCAAGCGCGCCGAGCCAGGCCGCCGGCTCATCAGCCGTACCCGCAGGCAGAGCCAGCCAGTAGCTCGCCAGTTGATCCCGGGCCTCAATTCTCATGCGCCGGCTACCCCGCGCAGCTACCCACTGCCAGTGCAGGCCAGCAATCAGCGCGTATTTCCCCGACGGGACTACGCTGATCGTCGGCTGCGTTAGTTCAGAAGCCATAACGTCTCCTTATCCCAGCACCACAGGCGTCACGAGAATGATGAACATGCGTCGCCCGTCGTCGCCGCGCGCGCCGCCGCCCAGGCCAAAGAAGCTGTAGCTGCCTGTTCCCTGCCGGTTAGCGGAGTCACTTAACTGCTCATAGCCACTCAGTACCAGCGTCTGGCCGGACTGAATGATCACTCGCTGAACAATGGTTTTAGGGGTTGTCTTGGCCAGCTGCGCGTTCTGGCCACCGGAAGTAAATGCCGTGAATGTCGGGTCGTCAGACATGCTGATGGAGAATTCCAGCTGCATCTTCGGTGAGTTAGGGAACAACAACGGCAGTGCGGTCATGTTAAAGCCGGTGGTGATCGTTGCTGTGGTAATTGAGGTACTGGTCCCAACGTTCGCTGTCTGGCTTGTGCTGATATTTGGTACGTAATCCTGTTGAATGGCGTTCTGTACCGGCACGGCAGAAAGGTTAGTGGTCAGCGCCGAGGCGGAGGTAACCACGCTGAGCTTTGCCTGCTCGTCGAGGGCTTTAAGAAACGTCTGCGTGCCCTGGCCTTTGCCGTCCAGAATGGCCACACCGCCACTCAGCGCATCCGCTGCAGCACCGGTAAACGGGCTGGTCAGTGTCATTCCGACACTGCCGGTGTTCAGTACCGCATTCCAGTCAATGCCCAGCTGGTTCTGATGACGATTCTCGATACTGAAGACCTTCACCGAAATCATCACCTGGCGGTTAAGCTCGCGGTTGCGATCGTCTATGTAGCGGCCAATGGCATCGAGCACGCGCGGCGTATCGGTAACAGTAAGGACGCCGGCTGACAGGTTGAGACGCCCGGAGCCCGGTGTCAGCATAGACTTCACCGTATTTTCCACATCCTTAAAGATGTTAGATTTGATGGTCGCCGTAGTGGTCTGACTGGTGCTGTTGTCTCCTGTGTTACCGCCACCTCCGCCGCTGGTCCCGGTAGACGTCGTTGTGCCGCTCACCGTTTTCGACACGAAACTTGCGTCGCTGTCCATAAAGTTGATGGCGAAGTTTCGGGTATCGAGCCAGAAGATAGCGATATGTCCGTACTCGTAGCGCCAGGACAGACCGAGACGCGTGGTTACGTTGTCCAGCAGGCCGCTGAGCGAGCCATTCCAGCTGACGCCGCGCAGACCGCCCTCGCCCTGAGGCACTGCAACCGGCTGACTGCTGGTCTGTCCCATAGATGCCAGCGGCACCATGCCGCTGGCATCTGGAGCCGGCAACGGGCCGGAAATTTTTTCTGTTTTGCCGCCACCTCCACTGCCAGCCATCGCTGCCTGCGCGTCTGGCGTTACAACAACCGGAATGCGGCACTGGTCAGTAATGAAGGAGCTGACGTAGGCAAGCGAAACCATGCCCGGGCGGTTGATTTTGATCGCGCACGGAGGGAGCTCAGAGCGCTGCCCGGCAACTCCGCTGATGGGAACCGGATTAATCCACTGTGATGTCAGATCGCGCACAACCTGCCCGCTTTCAAGCGCGCGTTTATGGGCATCGGCCTGCGCCTCGGCGGCGCCCGCCCGTTTTTCAGTAGCATCCACGCGATCAAGCGTGCTGCAGCCGCTGGCCAGCAGGCAGAGCGCCGCCGCCGCGGTCAGCCGGTGAGGTAATTTCATTGCTGTGTCCTGTAAGAAAGGGAAATTCAGTTAACCCATACCACGCTGCCGTCGGGGATGACGGAGGGAACGGTAAGTTGCATATCGGTGCCACTATTGTCGAGCAGGCGGCGAGAGACTACGTGTCCTGCGAGGGCGGATTGACGGGTCTGCGTCAGCAGCGCCGCCATCAGCCCGGGTTCTCCGGCGCGCCACACGTATGTTCTGCCGCCGGCGATCACGTTACTGAGGCCCGAAACGCTCTTCCAGCCTGTGAGCTGCGTATCACTGACGCTGACGTTATTCGCCGTGGGGTTAAGATAGCGCCAGTCGTTGATGCGGTTCATATAGCGCACCATCTGCGTAGCCTGGAGACTTTGCGTCTGGTCCTGCAGCTGCCCTGCCTCATGCACGGCCCGCTGGTCAGTAGAAAGTCCGTCCAGCAGGAATCCTGCAAAGATAACTAGCAGCCAGTACATGAACATTACTGAACCTCCTTATCGTCCACCGACACCACGCACTGTGCGGCACGTACGCCGGCATAGAGAGGCACCTTTGCCGTACCGTAGAGGGTGAAAAGTCGGTTCAGCATTTCCCGGAAACTGCCGTCAAAGGTGAGAGGTGCATCAACCCGGTAGTTGGTCGGCGTCAGCCAGGCGACGGTCCAGTTTTTAATACCGGGCACGGTACACGTCTCTGTAGCGGCCTGACTGTAAAGCCAGTCCTTCACTGTGCTGCCGGTTTCAATGCGCCAGTGTCGCACCTGAACAACTGGTAACGGGGTAACCGGCATGACGGGAGCGCGTATCACGGCAGGTAAAACCGGCACGCTCGCGGCGCCGGCGGCTTTTGCTGTGGCATCGTCGCGGAACGGGTTACGTCCGGTTCCCGTCCGGGTAGCTGTTTTTGCTGGCGCCGACGTGGCCGGATTATTGGGCACAGTGGCTGACACTGGCTTAATGGCCCCCACCGCTGGCACGGGCGATGACGTTCCCTGACCTGGTGCGCGCGTTGTCTGCGCGCGCTGCGCAGGCTCAACGGTAACCGTTCCCGTTTTCTCGTTCACAGTCGCTTTCATGCCGCGCGTGGCCAGCAGCTTATTGATGACGAACGGCCAGCGATCGTTACCCGTCCATTGCCATAACTCCGGTGCGTCTGCTGAAACAGCCTTATCAAACACGACGGTATGCCCGGGCGGGACGATTTTGCGTAGAGCTGCACGGAGCGTTGGCGCCACGCCACTCTGCCGCACAAAGCCGTCTGCAGGCCCCGCTCCAGCAGCTGACGATGGCGAAAGCGTGCCTGATGGTTTCAGAAGTGAAGCAGGGGCGACAGCCGGACGTGATAACAATGGCGCAGTTGGTTTCACACTTGCCTGCGACACGGGACGCTGAGCTGAGGGGCTGCTCTGGTGTATGCGGTACTGCATGGCGCTGATGTCGGCCGCGCTACGCGAGAGCATGCCGTCCACCACACCGCCCGACGGCGGCCCTGTGATGACCGCCTGCTGAGCACAGCCGGTCAGAAACAGGACCGGAAACAGCCCTGCCCGTTCAATAAGTGACATAGAGAAGACTCCGGATAGCTCATGGCCGGCACTGTCTGCCCGGTGGCCTCAGGCTGCCCGGCATTGACTGTGCAAAAAGCGGGATACCCGCCATTCAGAAGGGATGTTGCGGCGCCGGGTGCCTCCCGGTGCTCTGGCCAGACTGACAGACGCCAGAGCGGCGTTATTTAGACTCTACGCATCGTATTAAAAAATTTAAGCCGATGTCAGTCTGACCGCGTGCGCTGGCCGCAGGTCCGCCGCAACGAAAAGCGCACTAACCGGTCAGGACAAGTGCGCTTTTCGTTAGGGCAACTAATTTCTACAGGAAAGCCGCTTAGCTGCGGGTTTGAAAGTCAGTCAATACTTATCAGCCATATCAGAAACCCTTGTCCTGTCCGGCGAATGTTCAGCAGCGCTCCATTTTCAGGAAGCAACATGCTTCCGCCGCTTTCATAAATCTTTTGTCCAAAACCTTCAGAGAGGGCATCGGCCAATGTTGGTGCTTTCAGCATTGCTTTAAATGAAAAATCGAGTGCGAGTGCCGGTGGCAACTTATTCAGGGAAAGAAGATTATAAGCCTTTAAACTAACGCTGAACTGCTCATCAGGTCCTCTTGAAAAGGCACTGGCTTTACCATCATCGCCTACCGGCATCAGATAATGTAGCTTCCGTATTATTTTGCCTTTTTCCCGAAAGGTACTGATTACGCTGTCTCGTAGCTTTGTATTCAGCAAATACAGGCTGTTATCTAAATCATCATCTGACTCACGTATGGCATTCAGATGGCTGATAGCCGCATTCATGTCATCAGGCTTTGCCGGTATAAAAATCAGCGCAGTCATTTCTACGCGCGCAGGGTTCTGAGCATATGCAGAGTCAGCATTTCTATTCATATCCGAAGATAACGCTGAACCTGCTATGCCAGTTAACAGAATGATTGTGAGCCCGAGCCGGCTCAAAATTTGATATTTCATTTAGATATCGTCCTGAATCTGAATGCTTTATGCAGAATGGCTGATGCCACAGGAGCGTACTGGTAATATGCGGCTTATTGATTCACTTTCTGTTGTGTAACGCTCAAACCAGAACTGCACCGGCTCTTTAACCTTACAGACCAGGCCAAAGCGTAAAGCTGTCCGAAAGTTGATGCTGCTGCGCTGCGCCCGTTCAACCTGCTCTGCCAGGATGGCTCTGAAAGCCTCAGGTGTTGCATTGCCTTTGGTAACACGGCAGTCTCGGCAAACCGCTGCAAGCCCGCCGCTGATATATTCCTCGCTAATAAGTTCTGCATGCCAGCCTCGATCGGGCAGCTGCTCACCGCAATATGCGCAGCAGCCACCAAACTGGTTCCTCAGAGCTTCGCGTTTGTTTTTAGATAGATTCACGATTCACCCCAAAATTCTGCCCGTCATCCGGGCATCAGCTATCAACAAAAATTCAGTAATTCCGGGCTTACCCACTCATTTGAGTGGGTAAGCACAGACTTCTAAGTGTCACTGTGCGTTATGCGGATTGATACCGTCAGGGATGCCCGTTCACGACCGCACTCTGGTGCAGGGCTAATCTTCTCCAGATACAGGGAGCCCGACGGATCGCCCCGGGGCCTGAAATGAATACATCGCATTTGTACGTAGGGGTATAACGGTAACGCGCCACAATTCCGACTTTGCACTGTCCCGGCCAGTGAAATGAGTACAGTAGCTCCTTTCACTGCCCCGCCTCCCGGCAGGTTCCCCTGATGTATTGCAGGCCATGACGTAGCCTCCGGACATCTTCCGCGCACCGGTATTGCATGCCGGCAAGAGAGGACCTTGAGATCAGGGTAATAACGGGCACGTTGTTAAAGAGCTGGACCCCGAAAAAAGATAATGGGATGCCCTGCGCGATTGCGCATAATTGACAAAATAAGAGAGCCGGTATTAAAGACACCGGCAGGATTACTTATTTAATCTTTGCCGTTATCTTCGGCAGTAAAACGTTGCCCTGGTGAGGCGAGTGAATCATAAAGCTTCAGATGATCTTCCAGCCGAAATAGTGCTTCTGTTGTTTTTGCTCGACCTGACCTTTTAGCAGAGGCTGTCAGAAGATCATTAAGTTCAGACGGCATGTACAGCATCATAGCGATGCCTTTCTGAGGTTTGCTTGCCGCCATATGTACTCCGAGTTCGAATTTTGTAAGGATTAAGTAAGTGATGCGTATTAGATAAGATTGGTCCTAAAATTCAAACTACCTTAAAAGATACTGGATAGACAAACAGTATCAATGAAGGTAGGCATAAAAGATAAAAAACATTAATTATCATACAGTTAATCAAAAAAAAGGCGCAAAAATTAATTTGCACCCTGACTTAAAAAACCTTACAGAAGCTTAACTGTCCTTAACTAACACAAATCCAGAATAAACCGGCTTGTAATTAACATCCTGAGCAAGATCTCGGATGCAACCCCCATAGCTGCCATTGCTTCAGCAAGCAGTTGCTCAATCTGAGCAACAGAGAAACGACCTTTGACAGCTATCTCAGCTGCAGGAAACCCAACCGAGTAAAGAATCGCACCCAGCATTTGGTTTTTATTAAGCTCGGGGAAGAACGGTTTAAGAGAGATAAGAGCTTCAGTACGTAATGAAGTAAATACTTCATCACAGTTAATACTGTACTTAGCGCAGATCTGCCGGAAAGTGAAGCCAGCCCAAAACACAGTTTTGAGCTCAGGAAGGGAGTCAGTATTGAAATGCTTCTGTACAGACTCCAGAGACTTTTTGACTGTGACAGGAGCAGTTTCAAGAAGGCTTGAGATGTCCTGATGGTTTGCACCCATAGAATAGAAACAAACGTTTGTAGCCTGCTTTGAGGTTAATGCAGGAAAATACTTGCACAATTGTGCATATACAATAGGATCCACGGCAGCCATAGCAGCCTCCTAGTCAGGTTGATGTGGTTAGCTGGTTGTACAGGGGTCCAGCCTGTGCAATCAGCGACATAGAACTTTAATTTGAGTTATGTCTTTGTTTTAAATCTCCTCATGGTCGTGGTAAATCTTTATTCACAGGGCGCAATTCATCATCGCTGCTGAACTGAACCTGTGCCTGTTTCTGCTCCGACTGCATTCCAGATTGGCTTAAGCTCATTTCAGTTGAACGCACGCTGGCCATCTGCTCGGGATCGCTGACCGAAAATGTTTTCCCGTCTCGCTTAGTGAGATTACGTATCACACCCGAATACAGCACACGGTTCACAGCTCTCTGCTCACCAGTCAGGGTTACACTATCTCCATTGCGCCATGAAGTAAGCTCAGCCGCTAAATCATTATTGAAGCGATCGGATGTACTGTCGGGCGCTGAATAGATCTCTACGCGGTCACCAAAATCAGTCACGGCGGGTTCTCCATCACGCAAATAACTTACAGTACCGTCACGTAATAGACGTGTCTCATGTTCGCTCGACCTGAATGTCGGAACATTATCGCCCGGTCCAAAATGAATGACAGCATTAGCTTCTGGCCATGCGCTTTGTTGCTTACGTGCTGCACGGTTATTGCGATAAGCCCAGCCTCGTAACTGACTGAGTGCAGCCGCGTCTCCTTTGACTGCTTCCTGTTCAACCCAGGACTTCCAGCTGAGCGGACGAAGCGCGCCAGCATCGTGCAACGTCTGTCGTTCTTCGCGCAGTTTCAGTCGCAGTTCAGCAGTAGCCTTCAACTTTTCAAATTCAGCAACACGATACATCAGCTTACGCATCAGCGGATCGCGAACAGCTTCACGTACGTGTGATTTCATCGCTATGCAGTGTGCAGAAATCTCACGGAACTGCTCACTGCCACGCATATCTGGCTTTTGCCAGCCAGAGCGATAGGCATCATAACGAGCACGGAGAATTTCGCGTGCTACAGCACGCGCCTCACGACGTTCACGGCGGGCTTCCTGATCGCGAACATGCAGCTGTGGCACGTAAAACTTATCAATCAGCAGAATGCCGTCGTCATCACTATCAGGGTTAGAAACCGGAGGTGCAGGCTGGAAAGCTCCATGCTGTGCTGTCATTGCCTGATTGCTGATGGCTGGATGAATATCTGAAGCCTTCACACTTACTCCATCAGGATTAAGCAGGTCAAACACGGCAAGGCCACCGTTCTGCTCGCGTACACCAAGCCCGCGCGTATACATCAGGTTGTGCAGCAGAGGCCAGTTGAGAGATCCCTGCTCATGGAAGTCACTAATCATCTGTCGAGTTTCACGAACCGCATAACCATGAAGGCTTTCTTTATCAGAAAAGATTTCACGCTTAGCCGCACCGCGTGGAGCCGCAGGCATATCACGATGGGTACGATGCAATTCGCCATTGGGATCCATTTGCCAGCTGCCGTTATCGACTTTAAAGCCCAGCTCACGTTCAAGTACGCGGCAGGATTTCTGCAAGGTGTCTGCATCATTCCAGATGTTCTGTGCGCGGAAAGTTTCAGGATGAACACGATTAGCAGAGACGTGGCAATGCACATTATCAGTATCGCGATGAATAGCAGCAACGTACTGATGCTCCGCCATCCCCAGCTCCTTAAGCGTGTGGCGCACTGAAGCAAAAATGGCATCAGGAGTTGGATCTTCGTCAGCCTGCCAAGAAAGGATGTAGTGATAAACCGCATCTTTACAGCGACGGTTCTGCATCGCCGTCATGTTCATCTCAGACGCAGCGGAATCAAGTGAAAAGCAGTTGGTTTCACACAGCACTTCACCAGAAAGCACGCGCTGAATGCCCTCTGGTGAAATGCTGAGGATCTGATTTGAGCTCTCAGAATTTTTGCGGCCAACGTAATCAACCAGCTGAGAAAATCCGGGAGTTGATACATTGGAATCTGATGAAGTATGCACATCATTATCAGACGTGACCACGTCAGTAGCTTTCTTATCATCGCGCGTACTCACATAGTTGACCAGCTTCTTAAAGCTGGTTTTTTTATCGCGGCGCTTTGGTGGAATGATGACGTTCATCAGTCTTTTATTTCCTTTGCATCAACTGGCGTCATGTCCAGCGCGTTAAGTGCTCTTGCAATCTCTACAAGCACCTCCGAAAACTGACGACTTAGCTCAGTCGTCATGCCTTCCTGCATCTGCGTGTAGAGATGCTTTTGTAAACCGCCGAGGCGTTTAATCTCGTTCATCATCCGTATGTCTGTACGCACCTGAATGCGGCGGTTGAGTGCGGTACGCCTGAGATACTCTGACGTCGTCAGCCCGGCCACTATCGCTTTATTCTTGATGGCCTCTGCTTCAGCTTCAGTACAGCGAAGCTGAATGAGTGTGTTCTTCTGACGCTTCTCGCTTTTCGACATAACTCAACCTTGGCACATTACCCGGGTCTCGGGGCGGAGCCCTGAGCAGGTCGTTTTAGCGTTACCGTCTGCGTGCAGGCGGTAATGACAAAACATTTCCTGTCCAGTGTTTAAATCAACTAAAGCTATTTTGCCACTTGGCTGATTAGAAGTAAACCAGCGTCATAGGGGGTATGGGTCTGGAAATTACTACTGAAATCTAGCAAAATCATGCTTTCCCAAATAGAAGAGAACGAATGACATGGCGGCAGGTAATTTTTTTACACAAGACCAACTCGATGAGGCTCGCAGGAAACTAGAAAATCTTCCAGATTTGACACCTCAGCGCATTACGCGTGATGGGGCATTGGAAAATCTGAAAGATACCATTCTTGTACTGGCAAAAGAGAAAGGTTACACAGTGGCGGATATTAAATCGGCACTGGATGCGATGGAGTTTCGATTCAGTGAGAAAGCAATTTCTGGTGTGATAAACGAAGGCAGTGGTAAAAAAAGACGCCAGTCTCGTAAGGCAGAACCGGCACAGATTAGAACTAACTCGCATGAAGGCAAAACGGCATAAATAAACTATCCGGCAGGAGTTATATTTCCTTGCCGGATAGTTTTACATCGGTTAAAAGGCCAGTTTTATTCGGCCACAAAAAGTATCAGTCAAAGACCTTTCGGTTATAGACAACCTTAAAATCGCTGTACTCCAGCCCGTCACGCAGCGGTTCCAGCCGCACAACATTCTCCGCAATGCCGTTCATGGTCAGAATGCGTTCGATTCCTGTATGCCAGTCTTCTGCATCGTTTAGGGGAAACCAGAGGTTATTGTTGATCCCGCTCAATAATGGGTCACAACAGATATGAATGCCGCGTCCGTGGCGGGCATTGCCGCTGCATGTAACAATCAGTTCGCCACGCACTTCACGCGTTAATGATGTGTTAACTAACTTTTCTACCACATCATTCCAGTTCCAGTCCTCATCGTCAGGCACCGGAAGTTCGACGAATCGCAGTGATTTACATCCCGCACGTGCCATGCTCTGCGCGAGATCTAAAACTGAAGGTTCACCACATGAAGCATCTGCGCCGGTAATCCAGTTACCGCAATGGAAAAAGGCTTCGTCGCCATTATCCAGACGAATAAACGTGTACTCGCCCAGCACGCGAATGATGTCATTCTGTGTCACGCGTGACGGTGTGACGGAAAAGCTCAAAGGGGTTGTAGTACTCATGCATTTTTCTCCAGAGCAGCATTAACGGTCGTGATAAATTGCTGCCACATAGCAAACGGCATCGCCGGAACGTGGGCCATCTGACCGGAGCGTAAAGCATTTACAAACAGCATTGCATGTGCGACGATTTGCGGGTCAAAAATCATATAACTCTCCTGAGAGTCTGGTTTTGATAAGGCAACCAGGTAGGACTGGTTGCCGTGGAATAAGCAGGGGTAACCCTGCTTTTTTTACGCCTGTATATTGCCGTTCTGCTCCAGTTCTGAGGTTAGCCATTGACTTGCGCTGAACCATGCTTTTTCACCCTTAAGCCCGAAATGTGCCAGCGCGATACGGCCCGCATCTGCCCAGACTTCTGACACCTCAGTAGGAAGCACAACCGAACTTTCCGGAACTCGCTGCACGACCGCACTGGCTAAGTCATTCAGGATTTGAGCCATTAAATCCCGGCGCTGTGTGAGCGTCATAGGAACCTCATTGAGATCCGTTAGCGCCTTCAGCTGCTCATTCAAGGGCTGCACCAGGCCCCGACTGTTGATGTACTTACGCAGCCAGTAGCCCGCATCATGTTCAAAACTAAACGCGCGCCAGATAAGCTCCCCTGACGGCTCACGCACGACCAGACGGAAGTGGCTGCCCTGATCGTCCTCAATTAAGACGTTGCTGAAAGCGGAAGTTACAATAACGGCTTGCTCGCGCGTAAATGCACCGTCGCCCAGCGCCGCTACGCAGCGCATTTCGGTAGTGGTGCCCGTCGGGGTTGAAGTCATGATGTGCTCCTGTCTGAAATTAATGATCCGGCTGACCGCCGCGCGGTGCCCGAAAAGCCCTTCTCTGACGCGGTCTTTTTCTTTCCGGTCTGGCCTTTCGCGGCAAGGGCAAAGGAGCAACGACGAAGTGAAGGCATAAAGGGGCGACGACAAAAAGTTTTTGAGGCCTTTCGCAAAAAGTTTTTTTCGGCGTGTATTTCACCCCTTTTTGCCTGAACCGGCGGTGCTACGACCAGCCCTCCGCGCAAGGGCTGGCCGGAAGGCAGGGAAGCGTCAGAAGGAATGTTTCAGCCCGCCCTGCGGGCTGGCCTTAAAGTCCCGGCGGGGTTTGCCGGGGCGGTGAAAGCGTCGGCGAAGCCGGCAGCAGCCTTTGACTTTGGACATCAGACCGAAACCGCTTGCGGCCGAAACCCGCAGGGGTTCGGTGGCGCTTGCCGGCTTGCCGGTTAGCGACATAGGGCTCGACGACCCGGCTTGCCGGGGAGCCGAAGGGGGCCCACGCTGTTGCTGTTGCTGTTGCTGTTGCTGTTGCTGTTGCTGTTAATGCGACTTTATTGACGACGGAAAGAAATAGCTGATCTGAGAATTACCGGTGCAGATTAAGGGAGTCGTACGAAGGATATAAGCGGCCTGACGGGAACGGCCGGTGCGGCAGCACCGGCTATTCCCTGCCCGCAGGGCGGCGGTGTTGCCGTTCCGATGCCGGCATACAATGCATAGAAAAACCGCGCCATACGGCACGGTCTATGAGTTGCGTTGCGGTGTTTACTTGCCCGGCCGTTCTTCTGCGTAAGCGGCCAGCATACCCGGATGCAGATGCACCCCAGAAACGTCCGTATTTTCACGTGCTTTATGCAGATCGCAGGCAGCCTGCATGGATAACCAGAGGCGCGCCGCAATACCCAGCCCTGCCTCCAGTCTCACCGCCATTTCAGGGCTGACTGATGCCTTACCGCTGGCGACCTTGCTAAGCGCCGAAGCTGATACGCCCAGCTCTTTAGCCAGCACGCGCAGGCCAATGTTATTATCTTCAATGTACTCGGTGATCAGGCCGCCAGGATGCGGCGGATTAAACATGGCCATCAGTGATAGTCCTCCAGGTTGAGAATGTAAGCATCACCGTCTTTAAATTCGAACGTAATGCGCCAGTTAGCTCTTACCGTAATTGAATAAAGATTCTTTCGATCCCCTTTCAGAGGATGGAAGTGAAAGCCCGGATAGTTTTTAAATTCATCCGTCGATACTGCTTCATCAATCACCAGCAGGCGAAGCCTGATGCGTTCAGCATCTTTCGACTGTACACCGCTCACATCACCTTTCTCAAAAAGTTTCTGTAAACCCTTATGCTTCCAGCTCTTTATCACGATAGTGCTCCGTGTTTCGTCTTGAGAAACATTATAGCATGTGTTTCTCATGAGGAAACAGTTTTATCTTCTTTTTTCACGCCAGGCCGTTGTAATTTGTTTGGTATCAGCCAACGATTCATTTCACGCTGCATGGTGCCGATGTGCGGCAAGCGCTGTTGTATCTCCCAGGCTACGTCACATGCTGCATCCGGAGAGTACAACTGAAGGGTTTCAAGTCCGGCCAGCGACGGAAACCGGCGCGACCAGGTCCTAATCATATTTTTCAGATCGTGTTCTGGCACGAAGTCACACCAGGCATTAAACCAGCTGCGTAGCGTATCAGGCGTTCGGAAAGCCAGCTCTGTTTCTGCCTGGCAGATGCGATTTTCCTGCTGGCGCGCCCGATAGTCCTCCGCCTGCCTTTCACGCCGCACTACACGGCTCACACTTTTTTGTGCTGCATGTTCAGCACGTTCTGAGCGGCGGAAAGCGGCTTCAGGAAACAATATCGTCGCAAGTTCTTCCGGCAGCTGCAGCGGACACACATCACCTGCCGTTCTGAGAAACACATCCAGGGCGCTTTCCCATTCTGGAAGCGGCGCACGCTTCTCACGCGGCCGCAGATAAATGCCTCTGATACGGTTCAGCGCCCGGACGCTGATGCGGCTCTCACCGCTCAACTGCTTCATAAACGCGGCCGCGTAGGGATGGCGGGCAAGTCGCGTTCCACGCTGCTGTGCGTGCTCTACGGCTGCGATTGCCTGAAGTGCGGCCTGTCGTTCTGGCAACAACGGCACCAGTGCCTGTGAGGATGGGATCATGCGGCGTGTCCTCCCATTTTCATCGCGGCGACAAGCTCACCAGCTCCTGTAAAGCCTGCACGCGTGTACTCAGCAACTACTGAAAGTTTTGCCTGTAGTGCCATCGGATCAAGCTGGTCGCTGACATACAGGCGCAGACGGCTGCGGGTGCGACTGTCTCCAACTACCGCACACCATGCGGGCCAGCAGGCAGACGGGCTGACCAGCTCGACGGCAATCTCTTCCATTTCTGGCTGCGTCAGTCGCAGATGGATGGGATAGGCCCCGCCCCATTCCCCGCGCATCTCGCAGTCCATGCGCCAGCTATCAGGCAGATTCAGCGCGCTGTGTACCAGGCCGCACATGCGAAGGCGTGCGGCTTCTCCGTGTTCGCTCAGTTCTTCAAGGTCGCAGCCTGAAAACGACTGAATTGCATTGGGGGTAAATTGTTCTTCCCGGATCATAATATTTTGCTCTGTTTCGCGGTTCGTGGCTCCGGCCCGATTATCGGGCCGGAGAGGTATCCGGCAAGGGTCAACCCTGCCAGCCGGGCTAGATGGTTATTCCGGCTTGTACGCCATCAGGCGAACCACACGAACCCCTGTTCCCGCAAACATGCCCTCAATCGGCGCAGACCAGTTGCAATCCCAGCTTGGCAGCAGGTCTTTGCGGTCACTGCCAGCGGGCAGAATGGCCGCCAGGCGTCCGCCGTCCTTCACCAGTGCCGCCGCTGCGTTAAGGTGTGCTACTGCCCGGCCTTCACTGTATGGCGGATTCATCACTACTACGTCAAAACGCTGCGGCGTCATCTGCGACCATTGCAGGAAATCGGCTTCGATCACATTGTGCCCTTTTGCCTCAAGTACACGGCAGTGCAGCGGCGAAATCTCTACGCAGGTGGTCTGGGTCTTCGGCATCAGGTCGGCAAGTCCGCCCATGCCCGCGCTCGGCTCCAGGCAGGTTTCCCCCTCGCGGATATCCGCTTCGCTAAGCAGCTGCGCGGCGAGTTCGCCCGTGGTCGGGTAAAACTGGTGTGTTTTCTGGTCCGGCAGCGCGCCGGAAAGCTGGACATCTTCAAGCGCCGTTGTCGGGTCGTAATCAAACTCAAACCAGGTAAAAGCATTGATATTCATTTTTACGCCGCCCAGGCTCATAAGCACTTTTTCTGCTTCTGCACGTGCGGCCTTGTTCTCATCCGAATAACCTTTTAAACGACGGTTAAAGGGATTAGTAGTGACAGGCGGGCGCGGTTCTTCCCAGCGGTTGCGCTTTAAGGGTTCGGTGCGTTCTGTCTCCAGATCACTGAGTACGCTCAGGACAGAAAAAGGCAGCAGATTCGAATGCAGATCAAAACCTTTTACCTTTGTGCGCGGCTTTTGACGGTGATCCGCCGGGATGGCCGCCGGATGCAGGAAGGCCAGAATGTCATTAAGGCGCCAGGCCATGTCCGGATGGATTTCAAGATGAATAGTGCCTTTCAGAAAGGCTTTTACGCGCAGTGCGCCGCCGTCGATAGCAACCCACTCACCCGAACGGGCGCGCGCGATGTTCAGAATTTTATTGGTCGTATTCAGGCCGGTAGCATCGCGGCCCATGAACTTCGCAATCACTTTGCGCAGGTCATCCACGTAGCCGGTGCGCTCGTAGTTACACATGCCCCACTGATCAAACATACATTCGATAATCATGCGTTTGCTGAAGCCTTCCGGGCGGTTGGTCACGTGGCTGCGTGACAGGCTGCGGAAAATGCCATCTACACGCTCGGAGAAAAATTTCTGACGAGAGAAAAGCAGTTCGGAAAGCGTCGCGCGCACGGCGTTTTCCTCAAAATCCGGCGCTTTCATCTCGTGGATCTGATTGTTCCACTCGTTGCGGCGATCATTGGGCATATACTCGTAAACGTCAGTCAGGTTTAACGCCTGTTGCCAGAAATCAGCGTTAAGGGAAGCTACCGCGCCAGGCAAATCAAATACGACGCGCACAGGCGGCATATGCAGCCGGGAATTGCGCACGTTGCCTCGCATAAAATACTCAACCGCATCGGCATTCTCGCCTTCGCGTACAGTGGCCGAAATGTTTTTTAATTTTGCGTGCATCAAGCCATAGCGGCCTAACAGGCCGTCAATAACGTCAGTTTCAACGGGTGCAAAAAAGGTATCTGTAATAACTTCCCCGGCTGCGTTGATCGGCGTGCGGTCGGTTGTCGCATCAGGGGTGACGTTTACGAGTGTGTTTTGCATGGCATAGCTCCTTAAATCCGGCTGAGTGGGTGCAGCACGCGCTGCGGACCCGAAAAAGACCTTCTCTGACGCGGGTTTTATCTT
>Ga0308162_1000340_pt1 | contig 52636 bp, 62 predicted proteins | sample PhySR2_FD_201370 | JGI IMG/M metagenome (GOLD analysis project Ga0308162, IMG submission 201370) | Phyllosphere microbial communities from UC Gill Tract Community Farm, Albany, California, United States - DLSLS.R2 | ecosystem: Host-associated > Plants > Phyllosphere > Unclassified | place: USA... | reverse complement strand
AGGGAGGGGTAATACGGGCTACAGAGGGTTTACCTGATTTACCGGGTTTGCGTTTTCTGGGGGCTTTGCTGCGGGCCATGCGGATGAATTCCTGCGGAAATTAACATACCGCAGAGTATAAAGCTGTATGCCGGTCATGAACACCATCGGAACGGCGAAGTCGTGACGCTCGCCCTGTAAGGGCGCTACGTTCAGACGCAGGCGGGGAGCGAGCCGCGGTGCTGTACTCGCTGATCGGCACCTGCCGGCTGAGCGGCGTGGAGCCGGAGGCGTGGCTGCGCTATGTGCTGCCGTGGAAAGTCGATCTTACCTCAGCCTGACAGCCAATACGGTCTGGATGTGACTCTTACGTAAAACCTCCGATCCCTTCGGAGGTTTTATTTTTAAATGAATCTGTCTTTACCGGCGTGCCATGCAAAATAGGCCTGTACCAGCGTAACGACAAGTATGCAGAGCAACACTGAGTTCCAGTTTGGTGAATGACCGCGAATAATGCCCGCAAGGTAGGGGCCGAGAGCACCAATCAAATAGCCGATACATTGCGCTTTACCGGATAGCTGACCAGCCTGACTGTGTTCACGTGTCCGCAGCCCAAAGAGCGTGAGGCAAGTGACCATAGACATTCCCGCGCCCACGCCTGCGAACAGCAGCCACACAGCAGAAAAAGCCGGTTTGAAAAGGATCCCTGCCACTCCAATTGTAATGAACAGCGAACAAATGAGGCCAAGGAGGCGTTGATCCTTAAGGCGTGAAATAAACGTGGCAGTCGCCAAATTAGCAATGACGGCAATCGCCTGATACAGAAACAGGTGATTGCCTGCTGCCGACGCGCTGACCCCATGCTCAACTGCCATTGATGGATACCAGTCAATGAGCGTATAGAACACCATGGTGTGCAGAGCCATAAACATCGAAACCTGCCATGCAACAGAGCTACGCCACACAGATCTCTCAACCTGAGTCTGTTTCTGCACGACCGCGACAGACTCCTTAGTCGCACCGGAACAAACTTTTAGCCATACAACTAAGCCCAGAATGGCGGTGTTCACCCAGATACCGATAGACAGTCTCCATCCGGCACCGCTGAGCACGGAAAGTGGGACAGCAATGGCGCTGGAAAATGCTGCTGTAAGCGCCATCGTTGCCGCATAAAGCCCGACACAGCGTGCAGTATGTGACGGGAAATCTCTTTTAACGAGCGGAACGACAAGAACGTTAGCAATGGCTATACCTAGGCCTATCACAAATGTCCCGACCCAGAGTCCGGACAATCCCATAAGAGAACGGACGATGCATCCCAAAGTAATCAGAATAAGTGCAGCCAGTAATGCCTTTTCAAGACCAACTTTTCGGATCAGCAAGGGTGCGAAAGGTGACGCCAGTCCAAAAATCAGTAAGGGCAGAGCGTTGAGCAAGCCCGTTGCAGAACAGGTGAGATTAAATGAGGCTGCAATTTCGTGGATTACCGGCCCGAGCGCAGTAATGGGTGCCCTTAAATTGGAGGCGATTAACAGTACACCCAGAAAGGTTACTGAATAAAGCGTGTTTTTTTCTGAAATAACAGACATATAAAGTCAACTCAGCAAATACGATACGTTTGTGTTATCGCAATGATGCGTTGGTTAACGTTAACGCTTACGCAATCCGGAGGGCCCGAAATGTCTGCCGCAAAGATTACCTGCGCACCTTCCCTGAGTCAACAGACATTATCAGAATTCGAAGAACGTTCCTGAGATAATGCATAATTAATAAAAGCCATACAATTTATGGCTTGTTCATAATAAGATATTCGTTTCTGTTAATTATAAAAAAAGGGAAACGGTCTTGAAATATTCATTTCTTAACAAAATAAAAAGTTAAAAATATTATTATTCCCACTGAAAAAGGTTGACTCAGGCTATAGCTCCACCCCCATCGATGAGAACGATTGAACCGGTGCTGTTGCATTACCTATGCCAGCCAGAATGTGTAAGCTCAATCAGCAGGTCTTTCTCAAACTCTGCCACCGCCGAAATGACCTGCATGGTCATTTCGGCGGTGACCGTGCTGGTAAGGTCCACACCCCCAGCGCGAGGCAGTGTAGGGGGGGATATGGGAAACTTGGGTACTTTAAGCGCATTATTTAACCAATCTCGATGCGTAATAGATTGATTTTGCATCAGCGGCTATCGCTTATAAGTTGTCGCTCTTGCAGAGTCGAATTTAGGCTATCCGATTAAGATCAAATCCCATGAAAACACCGTATAGCGCGGGATTACCCCCTAAAGCTATAGGTAAGCCTGTTCAAAAAAAAGGCTTACCATACAATGATTCTCTATATCCAAACTGACCCCAATATAAGACACTCTGTCAACTTAATGCTGACAGAGTGTATGTGATTGCTGTATCACTTTTTTTTCTTAAAATGCACTTTCAAGTACGAAGAACTTTCCACAATTAGTTTTGAATGGAGTTCGTGTTAGCAATTGACTTCAAGACATCGGGCAATTGTTGCGACAGATACATATCACTGATTTTGGGGAGATCTGCTACATAAAGTTCATATGGCATCCAGAATGTACGGCCATCGAAACGATCTATTTCAAATACTGATTGCTGAACGCTATCAGGGATGTTATTCCAGTCCGTGCTTCCCGGAGCATACGGCCCTTTATAATTTGCCCAATTCCACGGGTTATGTAGCCTTACAAGACGAATACCATTCCACTCTTTCGCATCGATAACTGCGTAAGCATGGCCACCTACCAGGTAATGAGGTTTACTTCCTGTCCCCTGATAAGTCACACGGTGACCGATTCTAAAAATCTCATTGAACTTTGACGACCAGACAGTATCAAGATTACCTTTCGAAATACTTGTATTTCCCGTGGATTTAATACCCATATACTTTTCATTGCCACCACCCAGTTTTCCATAGCCATTTTTGAGTTTAGCGAAGGCTTTTTCGATAATAAAATACCAAAATTCTTCTTTGTCGATCATTGCTGAATATCCAGCCTGAGGAATAAGGTCATCAACAAGCAAATAACCTATCTCATTACCATTCACGATACGTACAGAGTAAATACCAATTGGGTTGTACACACACGGATAGATAGAAGAAAACAAGAGATTGTGCCCATTTGGATGAACTGCAACAGCACCAATTGTACACACAAACCCGCAGTTACCCAGACCTTGCTGGGACATGTCAATCATATCCGGTCCATTGATATAGAGCTTAGGATTTTTGATAGCATCCCCGATGCGTTTATGTGATACCACATCACTGCCATACCATCTTGAAGGTGGGAAGGCATCATCTGAGATATAGGTTTGTTCTTCGCCAGCCTGCGCCATTAGTTGTGGAACAGGATCTGTTCGATATAATGTTGCCGCTCCCAGAGTAAAAGGGGAGCATTTTTTTAATATTTCACTATATTCACTTATTTTTTTCGCTTTCGATGGTTTGCTTTGCAATACCTTTTGTAATTCATCTGATGCATAAGCTTCACGCCCTGCATTTTGAGAGGTTCGATCAGGAGATTCTGGCCAGCTTTTAGTATCTGTTGCAGAAATTGATTTAACTTTAAATGTTACAAGACTCATGTTTACCTCACACTTACATTTATGATATTTGCCAGGAGAAGACTGTCTCCTGGCGGCTAAAAACCGTGCATACCCAAATTTTCATTTTCAGGCAATCACAAGGACGGATAAATTACTCTGGTTAGATTATTTAAATGAGAAATAACCTCTCTCCCAAACTAAAATTCGCACAGCCATATTTTATGGTAATGATGATTTCGCCTACAAAGAAAATGACCGTCAGATGATCAAATAAAATCCAGTGAGAGAAATTCGATTAATCGCAACGGTTTATCATTTGCCTTATATATCCCTGAAGATAATTTATTTTTACCTGATCACTGATGATGCCGGCACGGATGTCGAGAACGTTTCGTCCAGTATCTGCAGAGAGTTCGACGGCGGCAGCATCGCCCACGCTGCCGGAGCCTGTGTAGTTACCCGTACCGGGCACGGAACATTTCCCCTGGACGTACATCCGGCGAGTGCCAGCGGCAAGCTGGCGGCGAAGATCATCATTCTTATATTCGGCAGCATTCAGCGCCTCCGTATGTTTATGATCCAGTTCTTCTAGTTTCTGCTGGCGCTCCTGCATGAGGATAATGGTGTTGATCTGCTGATTGACTATTGACCGGGCATCAGCGAGATCTTTTGCCGTTCGCTTGTAATTTTGCTGGTAGTACTCAGCCACCCACGATGACAGCAGACCAAACAGCAACAGAAGGAATAACAGATATTTATTCATGTGCGATTCATTTTCAGTCAACCAAATCGACAGCACGTACGAACACATCAAAGCTGTAAGGCTGCTGGCCGTTTTTATGCTTAATAATGGCTTCCACCGAAAAGAACGTTATTCTGCTGTACATAAGATCTATTTGCTTTTCTGCGGCAGCACCTACCACCTGAGTAGTACCATCGATGTATGCCTGGATATTTTTTTCGTTCGGCGGTGCCCATCGCTGAATGATGTCGCTGATAGTCTTGACTCCGTATTTTATCTGATAGTTACGCAGAATAATTACCATCACATGAATACCATATTCAGGTCGGGTAAACTTGCAGAATGATCTATCAGTGCGCTTAGTTTCGGGTACCAACTCCTTCCATTCATCCCCATTATCCGGATTATTGTTCCTAATGCCGTTAGGGCTATTTTCCTGCATTACCGCCTCCCAGGCGAATGTTAATCATATTCAGTACGAGATTTCTGAACGGCTCAACACCAATAAAACCTATCTCACCGCCGATAGCGATAGAAATGGATTTTGTCATTCCATATATTCCGGGCCAGATGCTACTTTCATGGTCAGTGCACCGCAGAGTAGCCTCTCCTGGAGAATTTTATTCCAGCAGCCGTAGCTCAAGCAATTCTCAGGACTGCCATTATAAATACCATTAGTACGGCACCTTAAGGCGTTTCTCTTCGCCACCAGATCTGGAACAATTCCAACCAGTCAGGCCAATTTGCGAGAGTTGTAGCATTATCATCATCTCTCACCTCGCAACGCGGGTGCCAGTTTAGGGAATAAAAACTCCCGAATACCTAGGAGCGTAAATGGAGAAAATGTGATCCCCTGTTCAATTAAGGTTGATTTGCTGATTAATTTATTGAATAAGAGGGGGTAATGCAACTTATACTAGATTATATTGGCGGAATTATTTTTACCCACAAATGTACTGTTATCAATGCAGGTTTACGCGGCGGTGACAATTTAAATCACAATTTGTTTATTACAACAAAACCAAAAAGGGTATTTAAGAATTGTCACAGAAAGAGATCGAACAGATAGTAATAATCAAGCTTCGCTAACTCTATTAATAAATCACACTGTTGGTTGTAAAATAACAGAACAACTAGCCTTATCATTCAGCCTGCCAAGCTGTTCTTTTAATTCACGCCCCCCCTTTCAAAGGAGACCAGACGTACTCAATAGACAGAATTTATTATGGTGTTCTAAGCCGGAACTGCTGAAATATCCGTCAACCAATCGCAGTCAGGCATCACTGAGCGATCAGCCCCCACAGGATAATAGTCAGGTCGCGTGATGGTCTTCACATTCTGCACCGTCCGATTCCTGATTTTTCAACCAGGAATCAACCGATATCGCTTTTATGTATCTATTTCCATCATCTTCCTTAAAGGTACAGATGGGATTTTTACCTTTAAGAAAAATGATTGTGTAAATAAAAGTATGGACGGTTTTATTTATGTCGGTGTATCGGACAGCGTTACGGCAGAAAAAGTAAACAAGATTATTCGCACGGATGTCATCCCTTCTTCAGGTGAAGATTACGAGGACGTTATCAGCCGCGTGTTATCTGCTTTTCTCGGTACGCCTTACCAGGCTGATACGCTCATCGGCGGGCCCGGCACACTCGAAGCGCTTGTCGTGAATTTCAACGGAGTGGACTGCTTTACTCTGGCAGATTACGTCGAGGCCCATGACCCGCAGCCATGACCAGAAATCGTTCCTGCATAATCTTACAGAGGTTTGTTACACCGGAGGGAACGTTGACTACCTCAGTCGCCGGTACTTCTTCTCTTACTGGTTCGCCACCACACCACGCAATGCCCGGAACGTCACGTCGGATATCAGCTCTGACTACGCCACTACGGACAAACAGCTTAACCGTAAACTGGACGGGGGGTAGTACATCCCGGGGCTGGTCATTCATCCTCGTAAAATAACGCACGCAAAACATTATATTTTTCACGATTCATCGAGAAAAATATTCTCTACTAATTGGAGGCACTACCCAAAATCAGAAGTCGATTTTTATTTACTTTTCGCACTTAGCGTTGCAAATTCTTTTTTTGCTTCGTAAAGCATAGTTTCAAATCGAGTATTGGCATGTAGCGCAGCCACGACTGCAGCTCCCATAATTCGGCCATTATCCACATCGCTCTGCCAGTGGGCACCGCAGATCACTCTACTCTCACCAAAGTCGATTCCTCTTTTTAGAATGTCCATTTCGCGGGCCGGATTAATTTCAGCTAACACCAATGCTGCAGCCCAACCAAATGAAGCATGACCGGATGGATAAGAGCCTGTTTCCCCCATTTTAGAGTCTTGTTCCGGCGTACAAGTCGGGTTGTTGTAAACGACAAAAGGGCGTACTCGCATATAATGATTTTTGGCGCTGCGCATGGCATAGTCGTGGCTGTCCTGTAACACTGCGGTCAGCAGTCGGTACAGAGCAGGCGTATGTTCGGCGGAAATTTCGATTCCAAAAGCATCAGAAAAAGCCTGACCGAAGTTTTTATAATTTGCATCTTTTGCAGCAAGCTCGAATCTTTTATCATTCTTTAAAACATGACCTTTCTCATACATTGCTTTATCCTGCAAAAAAGCAACTGAACTCTCTGGAGGCGGCGGCGGTAAAAGCGAAAGACTATCGGGGGCTGTTTCCGCTGTCAGAAAGCCGATGTTTTCCTTTGCATATACAGTAGAAGAGCAGATAGCACCACAGATAACGGCGACCCAGAAAACATATTTATTTTTCATACTAAATACCCTCTATTATTTATTGACAGTGCATTGTACAATACCCAAAGAAAGAATTAAATAGGATTATTACTGTTTACATGAGTGTCTGAATGAGTATCTGCAAGGTTGGCTCATCATCAACTTCTATGACCCGAATTGTCTAGTCAGTAAAGTAATTGACACTGGATATCAGACAAAACCATCAAATATTTGAATATGTAACAGGTCCATTACATCAACAATAAATATAACGAAATGTACGATAATCATAGAGATTACACGCCCTGAGATATGAAACAGGATGACTAAAAATATCTTTCCCTGGGAAATCCATCATCGGGTTATTCGTGTGTTTCTGGAAGTTCATAGTAACTTCCTCGCGAATTTTCATCACAGTTATATGCATAAGTAATTTCATGTATAAATCCCCGAGGATTGTAATGCATTGCATTTTTACAGTAGCAGCAGTGCAACCAGAGAAGAAGCTCTTATTAGAGTAATAAGATTTTAAAGAAAAGCAAAAAAACAATAGTTAAAAAAATAAAAATGAGGAATATTGTATCTAGTTTTTTATTTCTACATCCAGAAACATACTCTCCTTGAGAACTGAGAAAGTTAAAGTTTTCTTTTTTTTTTGATTGCCATTAAATACTTCGACTCTAGGGGGTATCTTTTCTTTATTTATGATCTCAGACATTTTAATTGAATTAATGGATCGATCATTATCCTTTATATTATTATCCGCAGACAACTTTTTGACACGTGTATTAGACGTTAGCGTCAGGCCTACACGTGGAAGAGTGAGTAACAAATCGTCTCCTAGACCAATACGTTTTAGACCTTTGCGCAATACATATATACTTTGATAGTAAGTATTTGACGATACCATCATACCTCTCTGCTCCCAAACAAAAACCATTAATTCATGCCGGGTAACAACTTCACCTGTCCGATTTAAGAGCAGTAATAAACACCGTCCAGATGGAGAATAGAGTGGAACTATATTATCTGGATTGTGTGTATCCCTGAGAGTGTTTGTCACCGGATGAAATTCCACTGACTCATTGATGAGATAATAATCATGCATATTTTGAATCATGTCCCATAATTTTAATTTTCAAGCAAATAGCTTCACTAGCTTTTCGTATTAAAGAAATAATAATGTCGCAATAGGGAAGGTAATTACATACTCAACAGTAACATAATCGCAAGCAAAAAAATAGTTAAATCTAACCCATGCGAGAAATAAATATCAAACTATCAGTGATTCATATTCGTGCACCCTTTTTCTTATAGCATGGTGCTGCGTATGTAGAGAAGTTGTTATTACATAATGTGTATTAGTCGCGACTTGATCTTGATCTGAATCTGACACTGGGTGTTGAATCCTTTTGCAAAACACGAGGTAAATCTCATGCATCTTACTAACAATCCCATCATCAAACATAAAGCCGGCCAGCTCAATCTGGCCGAGGAAATCTTCAACATATCAGAAGCTTGTAAAGCCATGGGCGTATCACGCGACACGCTTTATTGCTATCAGGAATTGGCTGAGGAAGGTGATATTGATGCACTGGTTATCAGAACCGCAGAGTCCCCAACACGAAGCACACCTACGGTCGTCAGCTCAAACCAGCATCCGCATGTTAATGTCTCCGTCACCCACGGCGTACTTGATATCTGTAGCGACCTGCGTTCATAAATACTCAAACCTGCATTTACCCCTGATTTTCAGCCCACATTTGCTGTAACCAGCGATAGTCTCAGACCCACAATATCTGCAAATGAACCTACATTTATCCGCGACAACCTGCATTCCATTTCAACCGACCCACATGAACTGAAAACTAAAAGTCCTTTCTTTAAGTTCTCAGAAGATCTCGGTGTTTTCAGAAATACCATTATTCGTTGGTGGTGAACTATCCAGATGTCTGTTGATTACAGGCACTCTCCGCGAGGAAAGAGTAAGAAATATCCCGGTAACTAACGGTATTATAAACAACATTGATTGAGTTGAAATTGCATATCCATATATATAGCTCTCCAGGCTTACCGCAATCAGCGGAAAAATAAGGAATACAAGTGAAGCCTGAAAGGCACTGGCCTTTTGCTGAAGTGCAAAGTAGCACAATATCCCAAAAACTCCGGCAAAAGCCCCGAGATACAGGGTAGCCAGTATGGAGTACGCTGAGAAGACTGATAATTGTGGCTTTTCGAAGAACCATCCTGCCGCAGAAAGTATCAATCCTGCCAGAAAACACGGTAGCGCGTTAAACGTTATAACAGAGACAGTACAGCTTCTTTTCTTGCATTGGGTGTATATTATGGCATGGATGATTACGGCTGAAACAAGCGCAAGATTCCCCTGCCAGTGGCTCTCTGTACTTGTTTTCGTTTCTTCGAGAAGAATGCCCGCCAGTGCAACTATTGCAACAGTTAATCCCGCAATCTGCGTTGAGTTCGTTTTTTCATTCAAAAAGATCACGGAAGCTATCAAAACAGCCACAGGCATATTCGCAAATATAATGGAGGCGAGTCCGGAACTGACATAGGTTTCACCATAAATCATTAATGAAAAAGGAATGGCGAAATAAAAAATACAGATTCCAAACTGAAATAATCGTTGTCCGGGTGGAAATAAAAGTGGTGTTTTTCTTAACCATGCAATGCCCATTAAGAATGGTGCCGCGAACATAAATCTCATTCCGGTTGCAAACACCGGAGGGATCGTTTCAGCAGCTATCCGCATAGCCAGCCATGTGGTTCCCCAGGTCATTGCAACCAGCAGGAATAATATCAATATTGTCACTCTGCGCATAAGATGCTCCCAGTTAAAGGAATTAATTTAACTTTTTAGCTGGAGAAAAATATTGTTTTCTTTACTGTTTTTTTATACTTTTAGAGAAAATATTTCTCTTTCAGAAGGGTGAGATTATGCTGGACAAAAAAGATAAAGAGCTGCTCAGGCTGTTACAGCGCGACTGTACCCTGTGTTTGCAGGATCTGGCTGCGGCTGTCGATTTAACGCCTAATCCCTGCTGGAAGCGCATAAAACGGCTTGAAGATGAGGGGATCATCACTGGTCGGGTCGCCCTGTTGAACAAGGACAAGCTTAACTTGTCGCTTACAGCCTTTGTGATGATAAAAACACAAAACCACAGCCATGACTGGTACCAACATTTCGTTTCGCAGGTCAATAGCATGCCAGAAGTAATGACTTTTTACCGTACCACGGGAGAATATGATTATCTTCTTCATGTGGTGGTTTCAGATATGCAGGGTTACGATATTTTTTACAAAAAGCTGGTCAGTACAGTAAGTGGATTGAGTGATGTAACATCCAGCTTTTCCATGGAGGACATAAAATATACAACTCAGCTTCCATTACCAGGTTAACGGTTTCGTTATTAATTGTCAGCCTCCATAAAGCGACCGTTTTATGGACTCACTGTAGTGCTGATCTAGACTAGCCCCATGAATCTCCAGACAGTTGGTATCACTTAAGTTAGTGATAGTCTTAATACTGGTTTTTAGACCAGTCGTTGGAGTCCGGATGATTGATGTTTTAGGTCCAGAGAAGCGCAGACGGCGCAGTGTTCAGGAAAAAAATCGCCTTTGTTCAGCAGAGCTTTGAACCCGGTATGACCGTGTCGCTGGTCGCCCGTCAGCATAGTGTTGCTGCCAGTCAGCTGTTCCTGTGGCGTAAGCAGTATCAGGAAGGCAGCCTCACGGCCGTTGCCGCAGGAGAACAGGTTGTTCCCGCGTCGGAGCTGGCCTCTGCGATGAAGCAAATTAAAGAACTGCAGCGCCTGCTGGGCAAGAAAACCATGGAAAACGAGCTGCTTGTTAGCGCCAATGATATAAGACTGTAATTCGCCATTTGAGTTGTCCGCTCCCCCCAACATGTTGTTTCCTTGAGGTTCTCACACCAGAAAGGACATCGACATGCTGAGCAGAGAGGACTTTTACATGATAAAGCAAATGCGTAAGCAAGGTGCGTACATTGTCGATATTGCGACTCAGGTTGGTTGCTCTGAGCGTACTGTCAGGCGATATCTTAAATACCCTGAACCACCGGCCAGAAAAACACGCCACAAAATGGCCAAACTGAAGCCGTTCATGGACTATATCGACACGCGCCTGGCTGACAATGTCTGGAATGGCGAGGTTATCCTTGCGGAAATCAAAGCGATGGGCTACACCGGCGGGCGTTCCATGTTGCGCTATTACATCCGGCCCAAACGCAAAATGCGGCCCTCAAAGAAAACGGTGCGCTTCGAAACCCAACCCGGATACTAGTTACAGCACGATTGGGGCGAAGTTGAAGTGGAGGTCGCCGGGCAGCGATGTAAAGTTAACTCCGCGGTGAATACACCCATGTCTTCGCCGCGCCAAAACAGGATGCTGAACATACCTATGAGTCGCTGGTCCGCGCCTTCCGATACTTCGGTGGCAGCGTGAAAATCGTGCTGGTTGATAACCAGAAGGCGGCGGTGCTGAAAAATAACGACGGAAAAGTGGTGTTCAACTCCGGATTCCTGTTGCTGGCCGACCACTATGACTTCCTGCCACGCGCCTGCCATCCGCGCAGGGCCAGAACCAAAGGCAAGGTGGAACGAATGGTGAAATATCTTAAGGAAAACTTCTTCGTCCGGTACCGCAGGTTCGACAGCTTCGCCCATGTTAACCAGCAACTGGATCAGTGGATGGCTGATGTGACTGATAAACGTGTGCTTCGCCAGTTCAGACAGACACCAGAACAGCGCTTTGCGCTGGAACATGAGCATCTACAGCCGTTGCCGGAGACTGACTTCGATACGAGCTACTTCGACATCCGCCATGTGTCCTGGGACAGCTATATCGAGGTTGGCGGCAATCGTTACAGTGTTCCCGAGACTCTGTGCGGGCAACCGGTCTCGATACGTATATCGCTGGATGACGAACTGCGGATCTACAGTAATGAGCAGCAGGTGGCATCACACCGGCTCTGTTCAGCATCGTCTGGCTGGCAGACGGTGCCGGAGCACCACGCCCCGCTCTGGCAGCAGGTCAGCATGGTGGAACATCGCCCACTGAGTGCTTATGAGGAGCTGCTGTGATGCATGAACTTGAAGCGCTGCTGAGTCGCCTGAAAAATGGAACACCTGAGCTATCACGTTGAAACTCTGCTGGAGCAGGCAGCTAAAAAAGAACTGAACTACCGGGAGTTCCTGTGTATGGCGCAGCAGCAGGAATGGAACGGCAGACATCAACGCGGGACGGAGTCCCGGCTGAAACAGGCTCGTCTGCCATGGGTCAAAACGCTGGAGTAGTTCGACTTCACCTTCCAGCCGGGCATCGATCGTAAGGTTGTCCGGGAGCTGGCCGGTCTGGCGTTCGTGGAGCGCTGTGAAAACGTGATCCTGCTGGGTCCTCCTGGTGTAGGGAAAACCCATCTGGCCGTGGCTCTCGGCGTGAAAGCGGCCGATGCGGGGCACAGGGTACTTTTCATGCCACTGGACAGACTGATCGCGACGCTGATGAAAGCGAAGCTGGAAAACCGACTGGAGCGCCAGCTACAGCAACTAAGTTATGCCCGGGTGCTGATCCTGGACGAAATAGGCTATCTGCCGATGAACCGGGAGGAAGCCAGTCTGTTCTTCCGTCTGCTGAACCGCCGGTATGAAAAGGCAAGGATCATCCTGACGTCGAACAAAGGCTTCGCCGACTGGGGAGAGATGTTCGGAGATAATGTGCTGGCAACAGCAATCCTGGATAGGCTGTTGCACCACTCAACCACGCTGAATATCAAAGGAGAAAGCTACCGGTTAAAGGAGAAACGCAAAGCTGGAGTACTGGCCAAAAACGCAACGCCAATCAGTGACGATGAAATGGCGGAAAGCGGACAGCAGAAGTGATCAAATAGCGGACATTAAAAATGGCGAAAAACGGCCATAAATCTTGGCGTTGACACTGCTGAAAGAGGCCGTTGAATATGGCCGACAAAAAAAGTGGATAGCGCACGTTCCCTTGTTGCCGGAGGATGGCGAATAAGCCTTGTCAGTCGTTGCCTCCGGGTCTCACGTGCGCAACTGCATGCCATGGCTCGTCGGTGCAAGCGCTCGCCTGATGATACTGAAGCGCTGGCCCGTATCCATACCGTTATCGGCGATCTGCCAACGTATGGTTATCGTCGGGTATGAGCACTGCTGCGCAGACAATCAGAAACTGACGAATGCCAAACGCGTATACCGCATCATGCGTCAGAATGCGCTGCTGCTTGAGCGTAAACCTGCAATACCGCCCTCGAAACGGGCGCATACAGGGAAAGTGGCCGTTGGAGAAAGTAACCAGCGGTGGTGCTCTGACGGCTTCGAGTTCAGGTGTGATAACGGCGAAAAACTGCGTGTAACGTTCGCACTGGACTGCTGCGATCGTGAAGCCCTGCACTGGGCGGCCAGTACCGGTGGATATGACAGTGAAACCGTGCAGGACGTCATGCTGGGTGCAGTGGAGCGTCGCTTCGGTAACAGCCTGCCGGCATCCCCTGTTGAGTGGCTGACAGACAACGGTTCAGCCTACCGTTCTCATCAGACGCGTCAGTTCGCCAGAATGGTAGGACTGGAGCCTAAACATACGGCGGTACGCAGTCCGGAAAGCAACGGGATGGCGGAGAGCTTCGTGAAAACGATGAAGCGCGATTACATCAGCGACATGCCGAAACCTGACGGGTTAACTGCGGTAAAGAACCTTGCGGAGGCCTTCGAACATTATAACGAATGGCATCCGCATAGTGCGCTGGGATATCGTTCGCCACGGGAATATCTGCGGCGGCGTACCAGCAATGGGTTAAGTGATAAAAAGTGTGTGGAAATATAGGGGCAAATCCATGATCATCATCGGCCTGCAACCCGCAGCTCAGGATTACACTTTCTCATTCCTCCTATCATTTTCCATCTATACTAAAATTTTATGACTTATTGGAATGTTTATCATGCTTATCGGATACGCGCAGGTCTCCACTGACTATCAACATCTCGACCTGCAGCGTGATATTCTGGAGCAGGCCGGGTGCGAGCGTATTTATTAAGAAACGGTCAAGGGTCCGGAATTTATCTGTTGAGCGCTCGATAAATCGGCCTTTGAGCATGATGTGGATTTGCGACTTATCCATAGCCAGGTAAGCCAACGCAGAACAGATTTATTGAGAGTTTCAACAGTCGCTTTCGGGATGAATACCTGAATGAACACTGGTTCAGCGATATTTTTCATGCCCGGAAAATCATTAATTATTGACGGCATGGCTATAATGAGTCCAGATCTCATGCATCACTGAGTTACCAGATGCCGGCTAAATTTACAGCAAGCTAGAAAATGGAAAATTAGAAGGTAAACAAACCGACATTACTAACTGATCATTGTATTTAATACTGGGGAGAGGTCAAGTTATCTGCGATTGAAACATTAAAATATGAGAAATAGGATTATTCTTACAATTTTATTATTGTTTTTTTAAGGTTGTACATGATTTCTTTTTACAAAAGTACTTATCTATTTATCAGTTGTTTTTCCCCATAATAACTTACCAGAATATCCAGCATTATTAAAAATGATAATAATTTAGATATTGGTCACCATTTAAATAATTTAATTCACAAGCGCTTGTAAGTTGATTGTACCGAAACGTATCATCTTCTCATTGTTATTTTTTTACGGGAACGGAAGTAATGTTGATTCTTAAAGAAGGGGTTGCCTCTTTTAATGGTAAGGTAGTAACCTTTACAAATAAAGAATTCCGTATGTTTAATTATTTACTTGCTAATCTAAAAAAGAGAGGGGCTAATTACGAAGCCATGATAAATTATGTGTGGGGCGCAAGGCGCTGTGTTGTATCATTGAATACTGTATCTCAACTTGCCTACAGAGTAAGAGTTAAGCTAAAAAATGAAGGTATACCACTAACAATAAAAATATCACAACAAGAAGGACCAAGTCTGGTATCGGAAGAAAAGATACTTATTTTAAAGAAAACAAGAAACTTTATAGGATGGCGCTTCTATCTCATTAAATAGAGATAACCTCTCAATATCTGACCAGTCATGACGATTTTTGGATGGCATTTACACAATAACATATATCCCCTATTGGGGATATAATAAATAAATGTCATCTTCTTCCTCTACATCGAGATGTTATTGCTGTTATAACTGTGACTAGAACTTCTAAACATATCAGGTAAAAACGCATAGATATTGAGTGTATTGGATGCCATCGAAAGTGTGCAGGAAAAACTTGGCTATACTTCATTCAGTTTAATTAAGTATACTAATTGTTACCGCTGGTATTGTTCTATGAGTTTTAACAGGTTTCATCTATACATTTTAATGGGGAAGGTTAATTGTGCATTCTACAATCGATGCTAAAAGATAGTAAAAAGTAATTCAAAAATAGAAAAAATTAATATTGTAAGAGTTTTTTGTTTGTTTTTTTTGCTCGGAAATAACAATCCCATGGGATCTATTGAGTTCGAATATTGTAGCGATTGTTCACTGAGGTAGGTAATATGCACAGATTATCAATCAGAAATTCGTGTACTGAGCGAGGAGGTTTTAAATTAGGAACCTTGCACTCGTTTATCCGGCAGCGTGCTACCTAAGCGCTTTTCCATTGACTTCAGCACCACATCCTGTACCGTTGAACGTAGTGCCCCTATGGGGCGAGCGTCATCGCTTCGCGATTCCGATGGTTTTCATGCCCTGAGTCCCGTTTTATACTCTGCGACATGTATATTCCGCGCCCGGCAAAGCTGCTGTTCACCATCGATGACGCCTGGAACAGGTATATGGATAAACACGGGCACACTCTCAGTCCTTGGGCCATACTCTGCGTCGAGCGCATGCTCGCCTGCGGCACTGCCTCCATGGGGGTACGCCGCTACTGCTGCGCCTCCCCGGACTGTACCCACTCCCGCTTCTACTGCCAGAGCTGTAAATCAAAAGGCTGCAGCTCCTGCGTACATAAAGCCACGGAGCTGTGGATTACAGAGCAACAGCATATTCTGCCCGACTGCGACTGGCAGCACATCACGTTTACCATGCCCCATCTGCTCTGGCCCTTTTTCAACAACAACTGGCCTCTGCTCAATGCCCTGTTCCGTGCCGCCACCCGGGCCATGTTACACTGGGCACGAAAACAGGGTGTGGAAATCGGTATCTTCTGCCCCCTGCATACGTACGGCAGACAGCTCATCCAGCATCCGCACATTCACCTCTCCGCCACCCGCGGCGGACTCGATATTAAACACGGCGTATGGCGCGACCTCTTCTTTAAGAAGCACGCCGTGGAGGAAATCTGACGCGGGGCCGTCATCCGGCTGCTGCGCCACAGTTATGACCTGATCAATCCCGGCAGTCTGCCGGAGTTGGGCCATATCCGCGATAAAACTCAGTGGCAGCGGTATCTGCAGGCGCAGTACGGACGCCGATGGAAGGTTCACTTTGCGAAGAAAACAAAAGGGGCGTGGCGAAGCTTCAAATACCTGGGCCGGTACTTGAAGCGCCCGCCGGTGTCGGCGGCGAAGCTCAGACACTACAGCAGCGGGGCCGTGGTGCACAACTATTACGACCACCGCACGCAGCAGTACCGCCAACAGACGCTGACCCAGGAAGAGATGATCGGACGCTATATCAGCCATATCCCGTCCCGGCACTTTAAAATGGTGCGCTACTACGGTTTTCTGGCCAACCGTAAACGGGGCTCGCTGTTGCCGAGGGTATATGAGCCCCTGGAGATGGAGGTGAGGAAAAAACCGGAGCAACCGGGCTTCGCCGCGCTGATGAAGGAATTTCTGCGCACGGCCCCTACAAATGTATTCTTTGCGGCAACCGGCTGCGTTTTACCAGCGCGCAGGCCGGCAGACACGCGTCAGAACTGGCGGCAGAAAGACTGCATGCGATAGACAGAAAACGATGGCTGCGGGCACAGTCTGCAGGGTAAGTGCGTCTGAAAAATGTGTTTCAGGTTAAAAATACGCCGAATCTAGTGTTTTTCCACCATAAGATGCCAGGTGTCCCGCCATACGGGGACATCCGGCAACAAAAATCACGCCCAGGAAAAATTTTAAAACGATGATTCAGTTTCCTAACCATGCCCCCCCGGAACGATCCCCTGAAGGAATGGCAATTCCGTTCACCGCCAATATTAGCTTTTTCAGGGCTGTGATAACATCTCCGGGTCATTTTTCAGAGCCAGGGCTGATGAAGAAGATAAGCAGCACACCCACTCCCCACGATGCCACGTTCAGGCAGTTCCTGGCGCAACCGGATATTGCCCGTGATTTTATGGAAATCCACCTGCCCACAGAGCTGCGTGCAGTCTGCGATCTCAGCACGCTGAAACTGGAATTCGGCTCGTTCGTTGAGGATGTTCTCCGCCAGTATTTCAGTGACATTCTTTACAGCCTGAAAACCACAGCCGGCGACGGATATATTCATGTCCTGGTCGAGCATCAGTCAACGCCGGACAAACATATGGCTTTCCGCCTGATACGCTATGCGGTAGCCGCCATGCAGCGCCACCTGGAGGCAGGGCATAAAAAAACTTCCTCTGGTGATACCAGTGCTGTTCTATACGGGTAAACGTAGACCGTATCCGTACTCAAACCGGTGGCTGGATGAATTTGACGCTCCGTCGCTGGCAGGCAAACTCTACAGCAGCGCTTTCCCGCTGGTAGACGTTACGGTCATTCCGGATGATGAAATCGCTGGTAAGCGTTAAGCGAGCGCCGTATTGACGGTTATTTATTACTGAGATCTACGTTCCAGGGCAGGAGTTCAGCCACTTTATTGGAAGGCCACTCCGGCAGCACGCTCAGGATATGGCGAAGGTAGGCTTCCGGATCGATTCCGTTCAGCCTGCACGTTCCGATCAGACCATACAGCAGAGCTCCACGCTCACCGCCGTGGTCGCTGCCGAAGAAGATATAGTTTTTCTTTCCAAGACAGACGGCTCGTAGTGCACGTTCTGCGGCATTCTTATCCGCTTCTGCAAGACCATCATCACAGTAGTAACACAAGGCATCCCACTGGTTCAGGGCATAAGCGAACACCTCACCCAACCGGGATTTTTTCGACAGCGTGGCGCTTTTCGCCACCAACCAGTCATGCAGGGATATCAGCAGCGGCTTACTCCGGGACCGCCTGGCTGCCTGCCGCTCAGTTGCCGGGAGGCCGCGTATTTCCTCTTCCACCGCGTACAGTTCGCCGATACGTTTCAGGGCCTCCCCGGCTGTGGCCGTCTGAGTACTTATGTAGACGTCGTGGATTTTTCTGCGCGCATGGGCCCAGCATGCAGCTTCTGTCAACGGGCCACCGTCACGCTCTGCGCTGAACAACCTGTCGTACCCTGCGAAGGCATCCGCCTGCAGTATGCCATGATAATGGCGAAGATGCTGTTGAGGATGCTTCCCCTGCCGGTCCGGGGAGAAGGCGAACCACGCCGCTGGCGGGTCTGACGACCCCGCGTTCCGGTCATCGCGAACGTATGTCCAGATGCGCCCGGTTTTCGTCTTCTTTCTGCCCGGTGCCAGTACCGGCACCGGAGTGTCATCCGTATGCAGTTTGCGGCAGTCCATCACGTAGCGGTAAAGAGCCTCATCCAGCGGGGCCATTAACCGGCAACACGCATCCACCCAGTTGGAGAGCAGGGCCCGGCTCAGATCCACGCCCTGACGGGCAAAGATTTCGCACTGGCGATAGAGCGGCAAGTGCTCACAGTATTTGGCGGTTAACACGCGGGCCAGCAGACCCGGCCCGGCGATACCCCGATCGATGGGGCGTGATGGTGCCGACGCTTCAACGATGCAGTCGCATCGGATGCAGGCCTTTTTCACCCTGACGGTACGGATCACTTTCAGGGCGCTGGAGACCAGTTCCAGTTGCTCTGCACTGACTTCACTGAGGTATGCCATATCACTACCGCAGTCCGGGCAGCAGCTTTCTGCAGGCTCCAGTCTGTGCACCTCGCGGGGAAGATGGTCAGGCAGAGGACGACGATGCCGCGACTGGCGAAGCTGGCGGGGAACCTGCGGATCGTTATCCCGCCCGTTGTAACGGTCGCTTTGCTGTTCCTGCTGTTCCTGCTGTTCCTGCTGTTTCAGCAGGGCTTCGGCGTCTTCAACCTGTCGGCGAAGTTTTTCGGAGCGGGTACCGAACAGCATCCGCCGCAGTTTTTCTATCTGAGCCCGCAGGTGCTCTATTTCACGTTCTTCGTTCTCGATTTTCTCTTCAGCGCGTGCCAGCGCCGAACGCAGGAACGACTCAGTCTCTGCAACGAGGCTGAGTTGATTGTCTTTCTGGCGAAGCGCGTCTTCCAGCGCAGCGATACGGGCGAGATAGTCCTGACTCATGACCATATTTATAATGCGGTCATATTCTTTTTACAACATTGTCATTGAGTTAAGACGTGCTGTTTTGGCTGGCGCCAGTCCAGCTTATCGAGGAGCATGGCAAGTTGTGAGCGGGTGATGGCGATTTTGCCGTCGCGTACAGCAGGCCAGATGAACTGGCCTTCTTCCAGCCGTTTGGTAAACAGGCACAGGCCGTCAGCATCAGCCCAGAGGATCTTCACGGTGTCACCTTTGCGGCCACGGAAGATAAACAGGTGCCCGGAGAATGGATTTTCCTCAAGTGTATGCTGTACCAGCTCGCCCAGACCATTGAACGATTTACGCATGTCGGTGATGCCGGCAACCAGCCAGATGCGGGTGCCTGACGGGAGGGATATCATTGACTTCTCCCGGTCAGCTCGCGAAGCAGCACGGCCAGCAACTCCGGTGACGGGTTATCCAGCGTCATTTTGCTGTGGCGGAACTCAACACAACAGGAGGTGGCATTCAGCGCTGAGAACTGCCCCGGGTTTGTGCTCGTCTCACCTGTTGGTGCTGGCTCAGGTATCACCTCGACAGGCAGTATTGTCGGTGATGATAATTCGACTGTTGCCGGAAGGCGGCGTGATATACGGCCTTCATCCTGCCAGAGCCGTAGCCATTTAAAGATGACGTTATCGTTGATACCGTTTTCGCGGGCAATCTGAGCAACGCAGGCTCCGGGGCGGGAGGCTAGTTCGACCATGCGAAGCTTGAAGTCATTGGGATAATTTTTACGGGGTTCTTTTCGCCAGGATTGGGATTCCATACTTAGATGTCCGTCTGTAGCAGGTGGGCGTCTAAGTTACCAGTACTGGCTTAATGGCTACATACGGCGCTGGCTTTACGCTTACGATACAGCAGATTTCACTGAGCATGTTTTCGCGCTGATGCATCTGCTCGGATTCGCTTTTGCTCCAAGGATCCGGGATCTTCATGACAAGAGGCTGTTTATTCATGGAAAAGCCGAGTTGTATCCGGGGCTTCGGTCACTCATCTCTACAACCAGTTTGAATCTAAAGGACATTGAAACCCACTGGAATGAGGTGCTGCGTCTGGCGAGTTCTATAAAGCAGGGAACGGTAACAGCATCACTGATGATGAAAAAGCTGGCCAGCTATCCGAAACAGAATGGTCTGGCAAAGGCGCTGAGGGAAATTGGTCGCATCGAGAGGTCATTGTTCATGCTTGACTGGTTCCGGGATCCATCGCTACGTCGACGCGTACAGGCAGGGCTGAATAAAGGTGAGGCCCGCAATGCCCTTGCTCGGGCAGTCTTTATGCACCGGCTGGGGGAAATCAGAGATCGGAGACTGGAAAACCAGAGCTACCGGGCCAGTGGGCTGACGTTGCTGACTGCGGCGATCTCACTCTGGAATACGGTATATATAGAAAGGGCCATAGATTCTCTGAAGCGAAAAGGGATCCCATTCAATGACCAGCTGATTTCTCATCTGTCCCCGCTGGGATGGGAACACATCAATCTGAGTGGGGATTACGTCTGGCGAACAAATCTCAAGCTGGGACAGGGGAAATACCGATCGCTACGCTCAGTAGATAGCAGTCTGTACAAAAGACAGGCTTAGCGTAGGATATTTTCCGTTTTCCAAGCGGACCCCTGTTAAACCCGTGGCGATTCACGTTGCATAAACGCTGTGAAAATATAAAATGGCGGAGCTTACAGCATAAACTCAGAGAGTGGCCGTAAACCTAAAGCCACTCAACGTAGCTCAGGCAAATTTTTGGTGAATCAAAACCTCCGCCATCAAGGGCGGGAAATAATCAAAAACATATGCTAACAAAAAAGGATTCAGATGAGATTATCGCAGACATTTACTGCCCCCCTGCTCATAACTCTTTTACTGGCTGGATGCCAGTCCCGCAAAACTTTGTTTCCACCTCTTTATAACGGAACTCCGCAGGAGATAAGTAGTTATGAGGTTAAAGGACTAATATTCGTTACTACTGTTACTTTCGGAGGTCTGTTCGCAGAAGAAAGTGTGCGTGAATACGCAGAGAAAAATCATTATCGTTATTACGTCGTAACCATGCACCGCAATGATTTTAAAGCCCGGGAAGAGCGCATTACTGCCATGATGTATCGCTAAGCTACACTAAGTGCCACCGGGCGCTTATCTTTTTGACCAGTTCCAGCAGTTCCCGTTCGCGACGTTCATCCTGTTTGGGTGATCTGCACCTGCTTATCCTGCGCCAGGTCGTAAATCAGGGCGTTAATCAGCATGGCTGAGCCGGACACTCTATTTGTCCACCGACAGGCAGCGGGCGAAAATAATTTTGTTTTCATCCATCTGTTGCTGCTGCAGGCGTCGCGAGGTGACCGTTTTACCACCTCTGTTCACGCCACAGACGGCTATCAGTCGACCTTCGTGTCTTTCATCAGATACTGTCTGGTGTTTCAGGGGGCTACATTAGTGCCATTGTGACCATACATGTGATGCAATAACTACATAACCACTTTGATGTTACCAGAGCCGTATGCGGGTGTAGTAAGAATGCCGTCTTCGCGTTTGAGCCGGGCGAGCGGACGGCCCTATGTCGGACTTTATCTGTGTTGATGAGGCGGGGTCTTTGCCCGCCTTTCATATTATTTAAAATCTTCCCGAGAAATCGATATGCTGCTTTACTGTTACGATGCGGTGAGAGATAAAAATCAATGGAACGGCCTTTGCCGTCAAAAGCGGGGTACAGATAAGCCCATCGGCCATTCACTTTGATATACGTTTCATCGGGATGCCAGGAGCTAAATCCTGAAGGGGGTCGCCAGTACCATCGCAGCCGTTTTCCATTTCTGGTGCGCATCGCTGAACCTATCGGTAAATTGTGGTGTAAACAACATTCATACCACGTTCAGCCAGCATTTTCTGCAGCTCGCGATAGCTGATGCCATAATTGCAGTATCGGCACACTGCCCAGTGAATGATATCACGATTAAAATATCGTTCTTTGAATGCGTTCATGAGTTGTGTAATGACTGATAAAAATGGGAGCAAGTTTATCAATACGAAGATCTTTGTAACAGTGTCGTATTTGATTACATCGAATGTGATTATAATAGCTGGCGTCGTCACAGTACATGTGACGGCCTCAGGCTGGAACAATTTTAAAATAAGAATCTCACTTTAGGCGCTTATCCATAATACCAGGAGAGGAGCAATCTTACTGTTTTAACACATCAGACGCGTGATAATATAGGGAGGATTTTTATGTTTTGAAAAATGGGGGAGGGGGCAGATAACCGTCAACTTTTTCAAACTGCATATCACTAATGCGGCAGAGCCATTCATGGGGTTACAAAGTGCTAATTATATATTAATGTCGAGATTTATTGTGGCCTTATACTGTTAATTATAAGAAGTCACCCAAGATATAAACAACTATAATGCTGAATTCACTTCCATTCATTAATTTATTGAGTAACATATGATTCGCTATCGTATTTGATACATGCTATACAATTAATCATACTTTAGATTGTTAAAGTATTTACTCTACTAATTCTATTGAGAACAGATATTATGTCTAAGCTAGTAAAAAGAGATGATGCGACAGAGAAATGTTATGAAATGGATGGTTTTGACAGCAAGACAGAGACTGAAAAGTATAGCTATACTTCAGCGCGTGTCGCAAAACCAGTTTATAATAAATATAAAGAAAGCAATAAACCAAAAGTATTTGGCTACTATACCGACTGGTCACAGTATGATGGACGGCTTGATAATTTGTTCGATAAGAACCAGCGTGGTCGCGGTTATGACTTAACCAATGTTTCTCCAACCGCTTATGATAAAATCATTATTGGTTTCCTCGGTATTGTTGGTGATGCCGCAACGCAAAATGCTGAACCCGATGATAAACACAAAGGACAAACCATTCAAAAAGCGGCAAGACTGACTAAAAAAGAAAAAGACGAGCCTAGTTTCCTTGATCCCTGGGGAGATTTTCAGTCTTATCGAAACTGTGGATTCGCGACCAGCGGTTGGGATGTTGACCCTGCTACAGTTACCCAGGAAAAGACAAAGGGCATTCTGGGGGGCCTGCGCGATCTGCAGAAAAAAGCCAAAGATATGGGCCACGAGCTTGTTCTCTCAATGAGTATTGGTGGCTGGACAATGAGTAACCTTTTCCACGAAGTGGCCGCGTCCAAAGCTTCACGTGAGCGTTTTGCTGAAGGGGTGTGTAAACTCTTCAGGCAGTTCCCTATGTTTAGTGAAGTGGATATTGACTGGGAATATCCTACAGGAGAGGGTTTTGACAACCCTACAGGCCCTGAAGATGGTCAAAACTACGCACTGCTTATTGCCGAGCTGAAAAAACAGTTGACAGCAATTAATCGTAGTGATGTTAAAATTTCCATCGCTTCTTCAGCAGTAGTCAAAACACTGGAAGGTTCGAATGTTAAAGAATTGCTGAAAGCTGGCCTCTATGGCATCAACGTCATGACCTATGATTTCTTTGGTGTGCCTTGGGCTGAAGAACTTACCCACCATACCAATCTTCACGCTCTGGCTAAAGGCGGCTGGGGTGTTGATACGGTCGTAAACTATCTGATCTCTGAAGGTTTTCCTTCTGAACGAATCAATATCGGCTATGCGGGATATTCCCGTAACGCACCATCGGCCAAAATCGACAGCTTCTCACCGTTGAAAGGGAGCTATCAGTGTGCAAAAACGACTGACTGGCAGGGCGAGCATGTGGTTCCAACCACGGGGACTTTCGAATCTGGTTGCACTGAGTGGTACGATCTGATTTACAACTATCTGGATTTGGAAAATCAAAAAGGCCGTAACGGGTTTGATGTTTACACTGATGAAATCGCTAACGCTGATTATCTCTATAATGCCGACAGCAAGCTGTTTCTGTCGCTTGATACCCCTCGTTCAGTGAGAGAAAAGGGACGTTACGCTGCGCAAAAAAATCTCGGTGCGCTTTTCACCTGGACCATAGACCAGGATAACGGCGTACTGGTTAACGCAGCCCGCGAAGGCCTTGGATATGAAATTGAGAAGCAGGCCATTGATATGGAGCCCTTCTATTTTTATGGAATAAATGTTGACAACGGTGGTAAAGGTAAAAATCATCCTCCTGTTGCCGTAATCAATATGGGGCTTGTCTCTGGCAGCCGAATTCAGCTTTCTGGCGTGGATTCTACTGATGAAGATAATGATAAATTAAGCTTCTGCTGGAATATTCCTGCAGGTATTAATATTGCAGATAAAAATGCAGAAACAATCATTTTTAATGTGCCATCGGTATCTGAAAAAACAGAGTATAAAGTTTCTTTGACCGTGAAGGATTCTAAAGGGGCTGAGTCAACTTCAAAAGTTGTAAATCTGACCGTCTATCCAGACCAGACTCCAAATCCAGAGCCGACTCCAGATCCAGAACCGACTCCAGATCCAGAGCCGACTCCAGATCCAGAGCCGACTCCAGATCCTGAGTTCCCTTTATGGAGTCCTGATACCGTGTACGGTTCAGATGCAAATAATCTAGAAACAGTTTCATGGAAAGGCCATATCTACCGGGTAAAATGGTGGTCTAAAGGCAATCAGCCTGATAATTATTGTGGTCTCTATGATGTGTGGATGCTGGTCAAATGATTTTTATTTAACAGTATTCTTAATATTATAAGCATGATAAAGTCGAGGCTGCCAGTTACCTTTTAAGGGAACATTTGCTTCACTACTAATACAGAAGGATATTATATCCTTCTGTATTATATAGGTTATTTCGCTCAGCGATAATGATATATTTTAATTAATTCATATAGTATGTTGTTAAATTATAAGACAGAGGTGGTGTATGAACATTGAACATTATCATTCTTTAATGAGATTGTTTGATAGTTGGTTAAATGGAGAAAGGTTATTCGGTGCGATAATTATTTCTGTGATGATGGCTTCACTACGGATTGCTTATTTTAATGGGAGCTGGAAAAAAATACTTTTGGAAGCTATCTTGTGCGGCCTTCTAACCCTGACTATTACGTCTGCATTCGAGTATTTCAATTTCAAGAAATCTCTTGCAATTACGGTTGGAGGAAGTATCGGGCTAATCGGCGTGGGTACTATTCGCGAAATAGTCATGAGGCTTATCCAAAAAAAGATGAACACTACCGACAAGTAAAACATTAGTTAGCTTAACCTATAAATAGTCTGTTTTATATTAAGAAGTTTTTTTAAGTAAGTTTACGAGTAAAATATTGGGAATTGAAAAGCATACAATATGCGCGGGCGAATTTTTTAGATGTGGACAGTGTATATTTATGAACTTTTCAGGATTTGCACCCTTAATTTAATTTAAGTAAATACTCATCAACTCCATAAGGAAAAATATGTATGAATTATATTCCTAGAGGAATACGTAACAATAACCCAGGTAATATTCGATGGGGAAGTGAATGGCAGGGTATAATTCCATCATCACAACGTACGGACAATGTGTTCTGCCAGTTTATATCGCCACAGCATGGTATAAGAGCGATGATTATTATTTTAAGGAATTATCAGATTAAGCATGCGCTGAAAAATTTATCTTCCATTATTAATAGATGGGCGCCATCAAGTGAAAATAATACCAGAAGCTATATTGACCATGTTGTTAAATTTATGGGAATTGGTGAGCTTGATGAAATAGATCTCAACATCGAATCAGTTATGAAGAAATTACTTGAAGCAATTATCTATCATGAAAATGGTTGCCAGCCCTACGAGGATTGTGTTTTTAATAAAGCTTTTGACATTATCTGAATAGTAGAAAAGTCAAAAAGTAACCATTAACTAATGGACCACACTGATCTTCCCGGGCTGATTGCTGGTTACCACCCTATGTTATCGGAAAGGAGGCATGTTTCAGAGCACATTACTGGACAATATATTCATATTTTCAAGGGTTTCTTAGTTAGTCAGCCTGCCACTTCCTGGAATTTTTAACTTGCGTAATATGTATCAGACTAGGGAAATACGTTAAGTGAAGTATATTAGGCACGAATTACCAGCGTCTGCTTTTGGTGTAAGTATCCCGCATAATCGTGCCATTCACATTTAGAGATCCTCCTGCATAATCACTCTGCCAACAAAGGAGATCGCTATGCGTAAAGCCCGTTTTACTGAGCATCAGATCATTGCCGTAATTAAATCGGTTGAAGCCGGACGAACCGTTAAAGATGTCTGCCGGGAGGCCGGTATCTGCCGGCATCCCCTGTTGAGTGGCTGACAGACAACGGTTCAGCTTATCGTTCTCATCAGACGCGTCAGTTCGCCAGAATGGTAGGACTGGAGCCTAACATACGGCGGTACGCAGTACGGAAAGCAACGGGATGGCAGAGAGCTTCGTGAAAACGATGAAGAGCGATTACATCAGCGTCATGCCGAAACCTGACGGTTAACTGCGGTAAAGAACCTTGCGGAGGCCTTCGAACATTATAACGAGTGGCATCCGCATAGTGCGCTGGGATATCGTTCGCCACGGGAATATCTGCGGCGGCGTACCAGTAATGGGTTAAGTGATAAAAAGTGTGTGGAAATAAAGGGGCCAATCTAGGTACTAAGCTGACTTTAATGACAGGACATGGAGTCGAAGGTCAGGATGGGCGGTCAGGGTGAAATGTTGAGTGCCGTTTCGTCGCTGATGAACTGTCTGGGCAATTTATCCTCTTATAGCAAAAATTTTGTCCATTTAATACAAAAAAACGCAATAGTCCCTGTATCACAACAATTCACCATCTTTTGTGCTTATCCAGCAATAATTCTTTTTCTCCCCTCGCCAGATCCGAAAACTCATTGTTCCGGATCTGCTGGAAACGCACCGGCGCGCAACGGTCAGAAAACACAACATGTGCCACTCCGTTAGCTGATTTTTTAACTATATGTAGTGCTTTCTTACTGCCACGCGACCGCCCGCTCACCCCCTTAAAAGGCCGGTGTGGTTATTCCGTGTGCGTGGTACACTTCCGGAAAGTTGTTATTATCCAGAAAGTCGGATCTGCTGGAAACGGCCATCCGGTAATTTAATAGAGTATCTATATGGCTGCTTATCATCAGTATGGTTACGATAACATAAAGAAAAGATGATCATGATAATAGTAAGGTAAGTTACGGATATTGAGCTCAAAGGTTATTATACAGTTGCATATAATTATCGATAGTGACTATTTGCAAGTAAATATGAAAGGTGTTGAAGATGGGACGTTCAGTTCCTGTGAAGATTGGCCGAAAGGAATTTGCGTCAAAACAGAAAGCCTGGGGTTTTTACATGGATAACCTGCCCGAGGTGACAGCTGTCGGGGTTATTTCAGAAGGTGAATATTTTGAAGAGCTGAAAGAGCTGTTCACCCTCTACAGTGACAGCTGTCCGGGCCGGGCGCTGAACGGCCACCGGATCGTTCATTTTACGGTTCAGATTGAGCCCCGCGGTATCAACAGCAACCGGGTGACTTACCCCAGCTACAGGGTCCGGCTGGGCAACGGTGAGCTGAGACCGTTTTTCGTTGAAAAGGCCATAACTGCCCTCGTCAAAGCGGCTGCTGAACAACGATAGCGGAGGGCGGGATTTCTGCATGAGGAACTAACATGGGTGACTGGTTTATTGCGACTGAACGCGTGAAGGTGGTGAAGGACAGTGCCAGCCTGTGGCCACAGATCATCACGGCGATTTCGTCCATTAGTGCGGCACTGGGCGGTGTAGGTCTTACCCATCATTTCACCCGTAAGCGTGAGGAGAGAGCTGCTGCTGCAAAGCTGGCCAGCGAACGTCTCTTTATTGCCACGGAATTAATTTTTATGCTGGAATGCTATGCCTCCGGATGGCGATATCTTCGCTGGAGTGATCTCAGTTCACTCAGTCGGGCGAAAAGACTGCCTGTATGGGATCTTTCTGCCGCAAATGGCGACTGGCGTGCTCTATCTCCACGACTTATATTCATGATTCGTTCGCTTGAAGCAGCTCATGTTGCGCTGATGATCCACATCGATCGTTATGAATCTTCTGAAAACGATCCTGATGATGCACTTAATGATGTCTTTTTTCATGCTGATTGTTATCAGACAGCAATAAAAGCCTTCATGCTGGCTGGAAAGTTGCGCAGGGGAGTAGGTCTGCCTGACTCGACTGATCTGAAAGACAAGGCAGGCATCCTACAGGAGCTACGTGGGGAGCGTAGACGCCTGTGGACCACAATAGTGCGGTTGCGGAGAACAGAAAATAAGGCATTTGAGGAATTTCGTTCGCAGTTTAAAGATAAAGAGAGCGGTAAATGACTGGATTGATTACTCACAATGGTCATCATCCGCAGCCAGCTCTACCGGTGACTATCGACTATCCGGCGGCGCTGGCGCTGCGTCAGATGGCGCTGGTTCAGGACGAACTGCCGAAATACCTGTTGGCGCCTGAAGTGAGCGCCCTGCTCCACTACGTACCGGATCTGCACCGCAAGCTGCTGCTGGCTACCCTCTGGAATACGGGCGCACGTATCAACGAAGCCCTGGCCCTGACCCGGAGTGATTTTTCCCTGGCCCCGCCCTACCCGTTCGTACAGTTGGCCACCCTCAAGCAGCGAACGGAGAGAGCGGCCAGAACTGCCGGACGTGTGGCCGCCAGCGTTCAAGCCCACCGACTGGTTCCGCTTTCCGATCACCAGTATGTCAGCCAGTTGGAGATGATGGTGGCCACCCTGAAAATTCCGTTGGAGCGCCGTAATAAACGCACCGGCCGGACGGAGAAAGCGCGTATCTGGGAAATTACTGACCGCACGGTCCGCACCTGGTTAAGCGAAGCGGTGGATAGCGCAGCAGCCGATGGCGTGACGTTCTCCGTGCCGGTGACGCCACACACGTTTCGTCATTCCTACGCCATGCACATGCTGTACGCTGGCATTCCGCTGAAGGTGCTGCAGGCGCTGATGGGGCACAAGTCTGTCAGCTCGACGGAGGTCTACACGAAGGTGTTTGCGCTCGATGTCGCGGCAAGGCATCGCGTGCAGTTCCAGTTGCCGGGTACCGAAGCAGTGGCGATGTTGAAAGGACAGGGATAATCTTTAACGGGCTGATGCTGGAGGGTGCTCAGCCTCTCGTCTGCACACAAGTCAGTTCTGTACAAACGAGGGCTTAACAATGGATTGCTGTGGATGCCTCCAGCCGTCATGCGGACAGCAAATGAGAGACAGGAAGAAGTCGATTTAGTGGCGGATCTGCGCCAGGTCATCTTCCGTCAGACCGGTCATTTTCATCACGGTATTGCGATCAATGCCGTTCTTGAGCATGGTACGGGCAACTTCCAGTTTGCCTTCGTTGCGGCCTTTTTCAATGCCACGTTCTTCGCCAAGCTGGATGCCCTGCTGGATACCCTTCTCAATACCCTTCTGCTCAAGCTGTTGTGCGATGGTCATAAGTGCGTCTCCGTGTTGCGGCACACGCTGTGCCAGTTCGCGTACAAAGGCTTCGGCGTCAGATGTTTCGCCAGCCTGCACTATATAGTGTACCAGCGATACTACTTGCGATGAAGACAGATAACCTGACAGTAAGATGGGCGCCAGTCTGTCAATCAACTCTGCCATGTCCCTCTGGTGAATATGTTTCTGCAGTAAGGTCAGGGCGGCCATGCTGCGATGACCAGCGATTTCATCATCCGGAATGACCGTAACGTCTACCAGCGGGAAAGCGCTGCTGTAGAGGGAGCCTGCCAGCTGCGGATCGTCAAATTCATCCAGCCACCGGGTGGAGTACGGATACGGGCTGCGCTTACCCGTATAGAACAGAACGGGTATCACAAGGGGCAACTTCTTATGTCCCGCTTCCAGATGGCGCTGCATGGCAGCTACGGCATAGCGTATCAAGCGAAAAGCCATATGTTTGTCTGGCGAAGACTGGTGTTCAATGAGCACGTGAACGTAGCCATCACCGCCGGCGGTTTTCAGGCTGTAAAGGACGTCGCTGAAATACTGGCGGAGATCATCCTCGACGAACGATCCGGATTCCAGTTTCAGCGTGCTGAGATCGCAGATGGCACGCAGCTCTGCGGGCAGGTGGAGTTCCATAAAATCACGGGCAATACCCGGCTGAGTCAGAAACTGCCGGAATGTGGCATCATGAGGTGTGGGTGTGCTGCTTTTCTTCTTCATCAGCCCTGACTCTGAAAAATGACCAAGATATGTTATCACAGCCCGGAAAAAGCTAACATTGGCGATGAACGGAATTGCCATTCCTTCAGGGGGCCGTTCGGGGGTTGTTCGGTCCCCACCTCCCCTATTATGTCCCTTGCCAGGCCAGAATGTATGTGCTCAAGTAACAGAGCTCTGATCACACTCAGTTACCACGGAAATGACTTGCCTGGTCCTCTTTCCGGCCGCGCTAGTGAGGTCCACGCCGCCCCGCGCGAGGGGGGTACCTGAATATCGGGCGTCGCCAGCTGCTTTACTATCTTTCGCCTGTCCATCGCGGTCCAGCCGATTCAGCTTGGTGGCTATCATCACATCGCCATTTTCCATACGATACAGAAATCGGGAAAATCCGGCTCGTTCGCTGGCAGCCACCGAACCGCTAATTTGCTCCTCAATCAGGTGTGGAGGTTTAACGGTAGAATCGGCGGCTTCAATTCCCTGAGCTAATTTTCTGTAGCTTGTTCCTGAGTGGATACCCTGCCGTAAGCGATAACGTGTGTCATGGCATAATTTTCTGTACGAATTGCATATCCGAACATGAATTCACTAAGCTTTCGGCAGTAACGAAAGCTGTGTACGAAACCGGTCGGTTTGGTACATAACATTGGGGCATACCCTAATATGACATCGGTTATCCCTTCACATTTTGATATACCGTCATGCGTGTCTTTCTTTTACTCATTTGAGTTTTTACTTACTCCGTGAGTTTTTGAGTATATGAGCCTTTGTGTAAACGTGTGTTTTTGCTTTTACTCATTTAACTGAGGTGGTAAACTCAAAAACTCAGAAGAGTAATTGAGTAAATACACAAAGGAGTTTTTGAGTATGAAGGTGATTTCTTTTCTTAACCCTAAAGGCGGGTCAGGTAAAACCACGGCAGTAATCAATGTGAGTACTGCAATGGCTCGAGCGGGATACAACATCGCAGTTGTGGATACAGATCCTCAGATGAGCCTGACAACCTGGAGTAAATCTGGGAAGGCTGCATTTGATGTGTTTACAGCCGCTTCTGAAAAAGATGTATATGGCATTAGGAAAGACCTTACTGAATATGATTTTGTCATCGTTGATGGTGCCGGTTCGCTTTCCGTTATTACATCTGCTGCGGTAATGGTCAGCGATCTTGTTATCATTCCGGTTACTCCCAGCCCGCTTGATTTTTCTGCAGCAGGAAGCGTTGTCACTGTCCTTGAAGCGCAGGCATATAGCCGGAAAGTTGAAGCTCGTTTTCTCATTACCCGAAAAATCGAACAGGCAACCATGCTTAGTGTTCTAAAAGAAAGCATCAGGGACACTGGAGTTAAATCGTTCCGCACGGCTATTACCCAGCGTCAGATTTACGTCAAATCGATTCTTGATGGTGACAGCGTGTTCGAGTCTAGTGATGGAGCGGCTAAAGGTGAAATCGAAATCCTTACAAAAGAGATAGTTAGCATATTTGAGTAATTGTGTTTTTACTTATATGCTCAAATGAGTAATTGATGATAGGAGTAAATATATGGCACTTGAAAAAGCCCATAGTGGTAGCAAAAAAATGACATTCGGTGAGAACAGAGACCTCGATAGGGTGGTTTCTGCGCCAGCCCTATCAGGAAAAGTTAAGCGTGTTAACGTCAATTTTGATGAGGATAAACACACCAGATTTAAAGCCGCCTGCGTGCGAAATGGAACTTCAATAACGGATGTCATCAACCAACTTGTAGATGGTTGGCTTAAAGAAAATGAATAACCGCCATTTAAGCAGTAATGTACATCGGACTGTCAGTGTCGAGGGATACTGCTGGCGTCCTCTTCAGGCTGTGGGGCGCGACCAGGCGCATTGAACGTGATGGTGATGATCTTTCTGGCCAGCCCCTCATCTGAAAGAGCATCATCCACACTGACATCACGAATCAGTGGACTTTCTTCTTCTATATGTCGGGCAATATCCCGCAGCCACTCTGCCAGCATTTGTCTGTCCATCCTTTTTCGCTCCGGTTGTCTACAGTCAGCACCAACATACCACATCAGGAAAAATGAAGTTTGCGCGGTGATTAAAAAACAACCACTCTATCAGGTGCGCTGTCATCCGTGCAGGTAGCGACCTAGGCGGAATACCCCCATTTTATACACAGGATTGCCCACCGAAATTGTGGACAGCAGCCATGCAATAACGATGTCGCTACGCTCCACATTCACGCCGTTCAACGGTGACCGCCGTGCCGCTACTGTAGCCGGGCCGCTGTGCAGAAAAGGGAGGCTTCGCCACCATCCTCACCCGGTCGCAGTGATTTCAAAATGCATTTTCCGCTGTCTTCCCGTCGTTCTCCGGCTCAATTTTCGCCGTCAAACCGTCCAGTCAGCGTCAGCTTTTATCTGCGCTGCGGCTTGCGGTGGTGCCCTTGTCTGCTCCGCTTTTCGCCCGGCTGTCGTATCGGCACGGCGTAACTGGCGCCGCATTTGAGAAAGGAGAACTACCATGTCCCGATTTATCCAGGGTAATTGCGTCCATATCATGTCCGGCTTTCCGGATAATGCTGTCGATTTCATTCTCACCGACCCGCCATATCTCATCGGTTTTCGTGACCGTCAGGGGCGCACCATCGCCGGCGATAAAACCGATGAATGGCTGCAACCCGCCTGCCATGAAATGTACCGCGTACTGAAAAAAGACGCGCTGATGGTGAGCTTCTACGGCTGGAACCGTGTCGATCGTTTTATGGCTGCCTGGAAAAATGCGGGATTCAGCGTTGTCGGCCACCTGGTGTTTACCAAAACGTACTCGTCCAAATCGGCTTATGTCGGCTACCGCCATGAATGCGCCTATATCCTGGCAAAAGGCCGTCCACGTCTGCCGCAAAACCCGCTTCCGGACGTACTGGGCTGGAAATACAGCGGCAACCGGCACCACCCGACCGAAAAACCCGTAACCAGCCTGCAACCGCTGATTGAGTCCTTCACACATCCCGGCGCGATTGTGCTCGACCCCTTTGCCGGCAGCGGCTCCACCTGCGTGGCTGCCCTCCAGTCTGGCCGTCGCTACATCGGTATCGAACTGCTGGAGCAGTACCACCGGGCCGGGCAGCAGCGTCTGGCCGCCGTCCGGCGCGCCATGCAGTACCCGGCCGCTAACGACGACCTGTCGGAGGCCGCGTAATGAATTATCAGGGACATGAACAACTGCGTGACGACCTGGCCGCGCTATCCAGCACCATGAGCGACCTGCGCCTGCATATCCGGGCGGTATCACGACGGATGCCCCGCGCTGGTTGATGCGCTGGCCGCTGATTTCCTGCGCAATCTCAACGCGGAGTATCTGACCGTTTACCTGCGCGTGCTGGCGTTCAGTGACTGTTTTCACGACTGACTGCGACCGGGCGGTGTTCCGCCCGGCCTTCTTACCCGATTTTGAGGAGATTACCCATGTATGGAACCCGAGAAGCGCTTTGTGAGGAACTGGCGCGGATGTTTACCCACGATGAACCCCTGGCTCTGCTGGTCTGGACGGAGGAGGGGATTCACTCCGCGTGCCGGGAACTGCGACCAACAGACGACGAGATTACGGCCCTGCTGGAAACGGTCGGCAACAGCGACATGAAGGTGTATCGCCGGGAAGGCGTCACGGATGCGTCGGTGTGCGATCTGCTGACCCGTCACCGTGAAGCGGTTAACCAGCAGGTGATGGTCCCGGCGCAGGTGCTTTCGCGTCTGGTGCATGACGCAGAACGCGAGCTGGTTCACCAGGAGGGGCTGGCATGGGAGGCGGGCGGGCCGACACCTGCGCGTATCCGTCAGGGAATGGCGGACGTGGAGGTGCTGAAAGCGCTGCTGGCAGCGTGAGGCGATGCCGGAGGGATAGCCTCCGGCTTTTTCTTCTTCGGATGTCGCGCGGCCGCTCCGCTTTTCTGGCTCATCCTCCACGCTGTTCCGGCTTCGCGATGAGTGACGTTCGTGCGGCCTGCGGCAAACGCCGTGCCTCTACTTTAGCCCGAACGCTGCAAATGCAAGGGTTCACTGACGTCGATGCTTTCACCCGGTCGCCGTATTTTTAAATGCCTGTCGCGGCTCTTCCCGTCGTTATCTCGCTCAATATTCGCTCGCTAACCGTCCAGACCCTCTCCGCTGTTTACCGGCGCTGCGGCTTCATGCATCGCCCCTGCATTTTTCGCTCCCTGTCGGGCTGTCGTGTCGGCACGGCGTAAGCCGGAACTCAGACGACATCGACCACGGAGGAATTTCCATGAGCATTGTGACCACCACGCCCGCTGTCTACGTTGGCACGTACCACAAATACAACTGCGGCAGCATTTTTGGCAAATGGTTTGACCTGACGGAGTTTGACGGCAGGGAGGATTTTTATGAGGCCTGTCAGGCGCTGCACGCCGATGAATGGGACGCAGAATTTATGTTCCAGGACTGGGAGGGCATTCCGTCGCAGTTCGTCTCTGAATGCTCCATCGACTGGGATTTTATCGCCGCGTACAAACAGGCTGAAGAAGAGGGCAGGGAGGCCGCGTTTATCGCCTGGGCGGAGTATACCGGCGAGGGTGACTATGACGCGTTTGACGAAGCGTATCGCGGCGAGGCGGAGAGCGAGGAGGACTATGCGCGTGAAATGGCTGAAGACAACGGCCTTCTGAATGAGGTGCCGGAGCCGCTGCGCAGCTATTTCGATTTTGAAGCCTGGGCGCGTGACCTGTTCAGCAGCGGTTATGTATTCCATGACGGCTACGTCTTCAGCAACTGATTTTCCCCGGCAGGCGGTTCAGCCGCCTGTCAGCCCGCGCGCAAACCCCTGGCAGGCGCTGCCTGCCGGCGAAGTACGCCGCGCCTGCGGCGCCGCGCATCTCCGCCGGTGTCTGATGTTCCTGTGGTGTCAGGGTATGAATACCGGTGTGCTGCAGCTGGACGGCGATACTTCTGTTCTGGCGATAATGCCTGCGTTGCCGTTGCCGTTGCCGTTGCCGTTGCCGTTGCCGTTGCCGTTGCCGTTGCCGTTGCCGTTGCCGTTGGCAATAGTGGCCATACCGATGGCGTACTGGCTGATATCGCTGTTCTGTCGGTTTTTCTTCCTGTTGTGTCTGTCTCTGGGCGACTTCCCTGACGGGAACCGGCGCTGTCGTAAACGGAGCCGGTAAACCGTCTCCGCCCTGTCGGGCTTCCATCGCACTGCCGCAGGGTCAACATCACGCTTGCGGCATCCGTAAACGGATGCGCCGCTCTCACCAGCCCGGCGGTAATGCTGCCGGGCCTCTTCGGGGCAACGCCGTTTCGCGCCCGCGCTTTCCGTCGTTGCGGCGGGTTCCTGCTCATTCCTTGCCTGGTTTTTTCACCATTTTGAGTCCTTTCGCCGGGGCTGAGACAAGCACAGTCGCTGTCAGCTGTCCAGGGTAAATGGCACGCGGTAAACCGCGCCCTGGACATCCGCCATCGCCCGCGCTGGTTTACGCCCTTGCGGCGAACGGCTCTCAAACGGGTGAAGGTAACAACCAGCGGGCGCGTTCAGCAGGTCCCCGCAAAACGTCAAAACCGCGGCCCCGGCAACTCAACGGGTGATGGTTTTTTAAAAGCAAAAAAGGTTCAGAAGGAGGAGCAACATGAACGAGGCGCTGGCGGTTTTACCCGACGACACCTTTACCCGCGAACAGGCTGAGGCCGTCGTGGCGGAGTACACCAACGTGGCAATTGAGGACGATCAGGGTACGCATTTTCGCCTGGTCGTGCGTAAGGACGGGGAGATGGTCTGGCGCACGTGGAACTTCGAGCCGGACGGTACGTACTGGCTCAACCGTTATATCCGCGACTACGGCATCCGTAAGCCGCAGTAAGAAAGAGGTGCCCTGCCGGAGCAGCAACTCCGCAGGGCCGGACAATTATCAACACGGAGAGGTATCAACAATGTCTGTAGAGAATGTTAAAGCAAAAGCACCCAAAAAAGCGAGCAGCAAAAAAATCACGAAGGCGCAGGAAGTTGCCCTGAAGGCCGCCCTTGAGGCCGCTGTCATCGAGTATGTTCCGCTGTCCAGTCTCGCTAAATCCCCGCTGAACGTGCGCACTATCCCGTATTCCGTGGACAGCGTTCGTGGTCTCGCTGACTCCATCGAGGCGCTCGGACTGCTGCAGAACCTGATTGTTCACACGCTCGCGGACGGACAATCTGGCGTGGCCGCAGGTGGCCGCCGACTGACTGCCCTGAATCTGCTGGCGCAGGAAGACCGTCTTGCGACCGATCATACCGTCATGGTGAAACGCGTCTCAGACGACATTGCTGCCCTTGCCTCCATCGCTGAGAACGAGCAGCGCGCCGCCATGCATCCCGCCGAGCAGATCGCAGGTTTCCGTACGCTGGCAGAGCAGGGCAAAACCCCCGCGCAGATTGGCGATGCGCTCGGCTTCGGCTCCCGTCACGTGCAGCGCATGCTGAAGCTGGCAAACCTTGCACCTGCCCTGATGGAGAAGCTCGCGCAGGACGAACTGACCGTTGAGCAGTGTCAGGCGCTCTGTCTCGAGGACGATCATGCCCGTCAGGCCGAAATCCTCGATACCGTAAAAGCCAGCTGGTCGAATGCCCCCGCGCACCTGATTAAACGCGCCATTACTGAAACAGAGATGCGCACCGACAACACTAAATTCCGGTTTATCGGGCGCGAAGCCTACGAGGCGGCAGGGGGTTACGTCCGTGAAGATCTGTTCAGCCAGGACGAGGTCGACGGTACGGCTGACAGTGTGCTGGTTGAGCGTCTGGTGCAGGAAAAGCTGGAGCGTATCGCGCAGGACATTCAGCAGCGGGAGGGCTGGGCATGGAGTCGCGGACGCGCAGCCCGCATCTGGTACCACGGCGAAGACGGTAAGGAGTTCGTGCAGCCTGTTGAACCCGATCCGGTGTACACCCCTGAGCAGCAGCAGCGTCTTGATGCGCTGCGGGAGCAGTACGATACATATGAAAGCATTTGCGACGAGTCGGATGCGATCGAAGCGGACATCCTCGCCATTCAGGCGGCGGCAGAAGCCAGCGCGTGGACTGACGACATGAAGTCAGGCGCGGGGGTGATGGTCAGCCTGTACGAAGGGCAGGTGTACGTGCAGCGCGGTGTGCGCCTGAAAGCGGATATGCCGGAAGAAACCGAAACCAGCAGCGTAACGGTATCGTTCACCTCACGCCAGCCCGACGCCGCAGAGGGGATCAGCGTCCCGCTGCTCACGAAAATGACCTCCGAGCGTACGCTGGCAGTACAGGCGGCGTTGATGCAGCAGCCCGAAAAGGCGGTGGCGCTGATGGTCTGGCGCATGTGTACCTGTGTCTTCTCGGGCTGTCTGACCACGACGCATCCGTTCCGTATCAGCCTCACCGTGTCTCACGGCAGCCTGACGGAGAACGCCCCGTCCGGTAAGGATGGCGCAGCGTTTAACATCCTGATGACCGAACAGGCAAGGCTGAAAGCCCTGCTGCCGGAAGGGTGGGAAAAGGACTTCACCACCTTCTTTGCCCTTGACGGCGGGGTGCTGATGTCGCTCATGGCCTTCTGCACGGCGTGTTCGGTCGACGGTGTTCAGACCCGCGATATGGGGCACACCTCCCGCAGCACCCTCGATACGGTCGAGGCGGCAATCGGGTTCCACCTGCGCGACTGGTGGCAGCCGACGAAGGACAACTACTTCGGTAGCCTGAAACATCCGCAGATTGTGGCCTCCCTGAAAGAGGCGGGGCTGACGGGCGCGGCGGGTGACGCGGAGAAGATGAAGAAGGGCGACGCCGCAGCGCATGCGGAGCACTTTATGCAGCACACCCGCTGGGTTCCTGCGTGGCTGAAAGGACCGGAGCCAGCGGCTGAATCCGGTGCTGACGACGCTGTTTCCGATACCGACAGCACTGACAACGACACCAACACGGCACACGCCGCCTGATAACGGAGCGCCGCCCTGCGGGGCGGCAATAAGGAGATACCCATGCAAACTGTTCTGACCCCCGATGTGCTGAAGACCATGTCCCCTGACGAGATGGAGGACTGGCGCGACAGCAGCGAGGACTACCGCCGCGAACTGACCCACGCCGTTATGCGTGACCTGTCCTGTCCTGAAAACTGGGACATGAACGGCGAGTACCGCAGCGAGTTCGGCGGCTTCTTCCCCATGCAGGTGCGCTTTACGCCCCCGCACGGCAATTATCATATTGCGGTGTGCAGTCCCGGTGCCATCAGTCCCGTCTGGATGGTGGTGTTCGTTCCCGCCAGCGGCCGCCCGTTCTCCGTCATTCGTACCCTGAGCGGCTACCAGCCGGAGCTTGTCAGCCACACCGTCAGCCTGACGGCGCGTCTCGATGCGGACGGATACAGTCAGGCCAGCATCATCAGTATTCTGGCAGCGGAGGGCGCGGCATGATACCTGCGAACCTGTCACTGGTTCCCTTCAGCCCCGAGCGACGCGCCGCGATGGAGGCCATCGCTGAGGTTGAACGCCGGCGGTCGCGCGGCGCGGTGTCCACGATGTATCCGTATGCCAGCGCCTTTTTCCGGCGACTCACGGGCAGCACGCGCATCACTATCAGGGAAATCCATCATTTTGCGCCGGTGCTGATGGCGCGGGAGCTGCGGGGCAGCAGGGACAGCTGGCTCAGTGCCATCGATGCCCTGATTGAAAGTCGCGGGACGCGTTGCTGGCTGCCGCTTCCTGTCGGTGCGGGTCAGCGCCTCTTTCCGGAGGTGGCCTTTCAGCAGACCGAGCGGGTTCGCTGTCAGGACGCCCTGCGGGATGAAAAATACACCCGCCAGCGCCGAAAAGAACAGTGTCAGCGTGAGCGGGCGTATCAGGCGCTGGCGGGACAGGCGGAAATCGAGCTGGCCTTCCACTCCCCGGAGACGGTCAGCAGCTGGAGTGCCCGCTGGTCGGGGACTGATCTGCACCAGTACGATCTGGAGGAGATGTTCTGGCGCTGGAGTGAGCGTTTCCCGTCCCTGTCCGCACTGGACCAGGATGAGTATCACGGCGAACCGCTCTGGAGCGTGGTGTACGAGGCCGTGCAGCTGACGGCAGACGCTCCCGTCCCCGTGCGACAGCTGGAGCGCTGGATGGTACCGAACAAGCTGTGTGCCGGGGAGGTCGCTCGTGAGGAATAATCCATGGAAAACGGAGCTTAAGCTTGCCCGCAGCCAGAGGAACCGCCTGCGAACGGTATGTGCCAGGCTTAAGGATATGTCCTGCGAATGGGACGGACTCAGCGGCTGGCTGGAAACGGAAAGCGAGCGGCTTGCCGGGGAGATTGAGGAACATATTATCGCGCTCGAGGAACAGATTCAGACGTGGGCTGGATGGCGCGAGGACAGCGAGGAGATATCATGACGCTGGTCAGTCGAAAATTTGACAGAAAAGAAACAGGTACCGTCTTCCGTCATGCCCGAAACGGGAAAATCCTTTGTCGGCTGGATGCGCGCCTGAATACCGATGACTGGAACATGCTTCAGGGCTTAATCGGACTGGTGTACAACGCCGGCGTGAGCGAGGGTGACAGACCGCGCGTGAAGGTAATGCGGGAAGCGCTGGGATTTGAGGAGGCGGCTGATGGCGACTGAGACAGAAATGGACGGGAAAATTGTCTGCAGGGAGTGCGGCAGGGCATTTTCCTTTCTGGCTCCCCATCTGCGTATGGCGCACGGCATGTCGGTAAGCGACTATCGTGAGCGATGGGATATCGCCCGGCATGTCCCGCTTGCAGGCAAAGAACACTCAGCCAGATGCCGGGACAACGTTATCAGGCGTATCCGGCGCGGCGAGCTGGACCCTCAACTGCAGGTCAGGATGATGGCGGAAGGATATGCCAGGATAAAAGACCGAAGCAGCCCATCTGCACATAAGATAAAGTCGTCCTCCAGAACGGCGACCACACACCGGATATGGGAAACCTCGCCCGCTGTGAAGAGGGTCAGCGCAGACATCAGGCGGGAGGCCGTGCGCAGAATGAAGGTCCGGAACCAGTCGGGTGAGACGGTGAAAGATATCGCTGATGACCTGAACCTGTCCCTGAGCTGTCTGTATCGCTGGCAGGCAGAAGACAACTGAAGAAGAAAGGTAGCGCTTACGCGCTGCCTTTTTTCAGGCTCAGTGATATGTCATGAATTAGCGCTTTTAACAATTCTTTAATGAAAATGAGATATTTTCTTTTCAAATGGTCAGTATCACGTACACTTCGTCGCGGATAGAACTTTTAACGAATATGAATACATCTCAATGATGGCCGCTTTCATGGCGGATTATTCAGGCCGCTTCCCCTGGCGGCTTCTTTTTAACATTATTCTGCTTCTGCTTCTGCTTCTGCTTCTGCTTCTGCTTCTGCTTCTGCTTCTGCTTCTGCTTCTGCTTCTGCTTCTGCTTCTGCTTCTGCTTCTGCTTCTGCTTCTGCTTCTGCTTCTGCTTCTGCTCCTGCTCCTGCTCCTGCTCCTGCTCCTGCTCCTGCTACGGATACTGACTCTCCGGCTCTGTTTGCCCTGAATAGTGCTCTCTGTCTTTCCCGGACGCAAAAGCTGAACGGCTGGACACATGGCCCCCTTCGGCTCTCCGTCCGTTCCGGCCGGGTCGTCAGCCCGACTCCGCCAGCCAGCTGCTGGCGCACCTGTCAGTCTCCGCCGAATCCCTTCGGGGTTCGGGCTTCGCTACGGTCTGATGGCTGACGTCAATACCACGGCTTGCTCCGACCGTTCCGGTCAGGCCGCCTTCACCGCCCCGTCGGATAACCGCCGGGTCTATGAGGGGCAACGCCGTTTCGCGCCCGCGCGTTCCGTCGTTGCGGCGGGTTCCTGCTCATATCCACCCTGGTGCCATATCACCCATTTGAGTCCTTTCGCCGGGGCTGAGACAAGCACAACCCGCCTGGCTGTCCAGGGACGGCAAAGCCTTTCGCAATAAATTTTTCCCGGCCATTCCGCAAAGCTTCATTAGACCGAAAAAAATTTTCCGCTCACCCCGGACATCTGCGCCGGGCTGTGCTCGTTTACGCCCTTGCGGCGAACGGCTCTCAAACGGGTGAAGGTAACAACCAGGGGGCAGGTTCAGCAGGTCCCCGCAAAACGTCAAAACCGCGGCCCCGGCAACTCAACGGGTGATGGTTTTTAAAAGCAAAAAACAGACAGGAGGAAAAACAGGATGAGCACACAAAACGTAAGAGAAAAGGCCGCTACCAGAGAATCTCTCAAAAGATGGGGAACAGACCTGAAAGCGCGTCTGGCCTGCGTTATAGCTGAACAGCGTACTTATCTGAATGAACTCTGTCAGGTCTGGAACCTGCAACTTTCTCAGGACGACGAGGCGGAAGAAATCTGCAACATCCTGTGTGCCATGAGCAAAAACGTCTGGAACGAGGGCGTAATGGACTGGCACACCGACAAGCCGCTTCTGTCATTCCACATCGTCCAGCCGTGGCTACAGGCAAAGACTCGGGCCGTGCGGTTGTACGGAGAGACAGGCAAGGCGGCATGGGCGTATGCCAGCAAGAGCCTGAAAGACTGTATGGCCTTTGAATACGCCATGCTCACGCAGTAATCACCCTTTAATTTCAGCCGTGGCGGCAGGGGATGCCGCCAGCGACAACGGAGAGACATCATGAACATCAATACCGGTAACACCAGCAGCACGTTCAGCTTCGACGAATGGGAGAAAAGCGCACTCAGCGAGCTTGTAACCCTGCAAAATCGCGTCAGTAAAGCCCTGCTGAAGTATCAGGGGAGCGCAGATAAAGCGGCAGTGGGAGAGTCTGCAACCCGCTATATGGGCGAACTCAAAGCAGTATCCCGCAGACTCCAGAAAGCCACGCCAGCCATTCAGCAGAAAGTTGACGACATTGCCGACATGCTGCACCTGATGGCGCACTTTTCCGGCATCACGTTCGACGAATAACCACCACGGCGAAATATCAACGCCATTAACCAGAAGGAGATAAACCATGCACTTAAATCTGACCGAATCCTGCGCCGAAGCGGGTATTTATGCGACCAGTGAGGCCGAACGCGCGTACTGGCTGAGCCGCGAAAAGTCATATCTGACCGCGCCCGTCGAAATCGACGTTCACGCCTTCCATGATGCGCTGGGCCTGATGTACCCGATGAACTGGCGCAGCAGTCAGAACGGCGAGTGTGAAACCTTCATGCTGGCGGAAATGGTCTGCGGCAATGTGACCGAAATCTACGCGCGGATCGGTATCCGTTATTACCGGATGCGTGACTACAGCAACCTTGACCATGCGGAGATTCTGGCACGCCTTAAGGAGGGAATGCAGCGCCAGAAATGAAAAAGGCAGACATTCGTCTGCCATATCCCGCCGGATTTACCCGCTTGCAACGATTAATCCGGCCTTCACCAAAAGGAAAATGCTATGCAATTCAGTGAAGTTTCGATTGTTACACCGACCGCCCTGTATGTCCAGATCTGCGAGGCGAAAAATGAGAAGCCGAAAAAGCAGGTACGGATCAAACGCGGCGAGATCGCACCGGAGGCGCTCAGTACCGAAATGCGGGCGCTGGGGCGGCATATCGCAAAGTGCCGCAGAAAAGGGCGTGCCGTTCGTATTCCTGCCATGCGCGGGAGTGAGTGGGGGCAGGTGTTACGCACGCTCGAACTGAAGCGGGCATTTAACTGATAACTGAGCCGCTCCTTTACGGGGCGGCATTTAAGGAGGAACGATGTCTCAACTCAGTTTTGCCAGCTTCTTTGACCAGGCGAAAGAGGCCGCACCCGTCATTCCCGTTAAGCCCGCATTGCCCGCCGTGAACGAGCAGGTAATACCGCAACGGATGATGTCCATCGAGGACGCCCGCCGCCAGTTTGTCGCCGTGTTTATGGACACCGCCCGCCACCTGCGCCGCTGGGAGGTGTTCAGCGACTTTATCACGCTGGCGGCCAGCGAGCTTGATATGGCGCGGATCAGAACGCCTGAGAACATAGAGCGCAGCCGTGAAATCTGCGCGAAGTACGGCCAAAGCGATATCAGCAACTTTCACGCGCTTTTCAGCCTGATGGTCTGCGCGCTGGAGGCCAAATTCCATGACTTTCTCGGCGCGATCTTCATGGAACTGGAGCTGGGCGACGACCGGAACGGGCAGTATTTCACGCCCTATAACGTCCAGTCACTGCTGGCGAAGCTGCTGAGGCCGGACGTTGACGAAACGATACGGCGCGAAGGGTTTGTGACGGTGAGCGATCCGGCAAGCGGCGCGGCAGGAATGATTGTGGCGTATGCGGAATATCTGCTTGAAGCGGGCTATAACCCGTCTGAGCAGATGTTCGGTAGCTGCATCGATATTGACCCGATCGCGGCGGATATGGCCTTCATTCAGCTTTCCCTGCTGGGTATTCCCGCCGAGGTGGTTACGGGCAATACGCTCACGATGCAGCTTCACAGGGTGCGGTATACGCCTGTGTACTACATCAACAACTTTGGTAAGCGGCTGGACGATCAGCGCCGTGTAGCTGCCATGCGAAAATTTTTGCAGGGATTAGGGGAGGCCGCATAACCGGATGTAGGGCAGGGGAAAGCCCTGCCTTTTGCGCCGCGAAAACATCACGCCCCTGCGGGGCGAACGAAAAGGGCCGCGCTGACGCGCCGCCCCTCTCCGTTCTGCGTGTACTGTATGTATTATCTGTATTGTACGTATTGTATGTATCTGACCATGTACTCCTTCTCCCCTTGGTACCTTTTCTCCTGCTGGCGTTGGTCTTTATTATTCTGCCACTGACCTGGATATGGGGTTCTACGCCGGAACCGCCGAAATTTCCGTTACCCCAGTTTCAGCCCCGCCACCAGTGCATCCAGGTCCATGATTTCATTGCTACTATGAAAGGTGTAATGCCCGTTCAATAAAATGTGCTGCCACGCCACCGGGGATATCCGGGTCAGCGCTTCAATACCTTTAGCGTTGCCTTCCGCTTCCAGACGCTCCAATAATCGCGACAGGATTGCAGAGTTGTAGTAAACGATCGCGTTGGAGATCAACCGCCCGCACTGGTTACTGATTTCCGTTTCAAGGTCATTTTTCCCGCTCAACTCTTTCTTTCCGCCGACTTTGGAGACTGCGGCGCGTAGCTGGTGATAAGATTCAATCCGGTTCTGGGAGCGCCGGATATTGCGTTCCAGTTGCGGATCACGCAGATACTTCAGTGTGTAGATGCTGCGAACCAACCGGTCATATTCAAATATCGCCTGTCTTGTCGGATTGGTTGTTGTGTACGTACATAGCTTGCGCATCAGCGTTCCCTGCGTCATCTCCTTCAGTCCCAGCGTAGCGACAATACGATCGAGATTATTTTTTTCGCGGATGATAAGGTCCTGATTAATCTGCCCAACTGGCTGAATCAGACATTTTTTATAGGCCGCTGGCTCCCTGGTACAATACAGCTCCTTCAACTGCTTGCTCAGGTCGGTGAAATGAGGTTCAAAACGAAGCCCAAACCAGTGCAGGATCGCAAAGTTGGCTTTATTGATGCTGTGCATGTCTCCGGTAATGGCTGTGGGTTTCACTTCTGAGGTGTTACGGTACCAGATATCAAAGACATGATGGCCTTCATACTCGTTTGTGCCTATCAGATAACCGTTGATCGGGATGTGGTTACACAGCAGCGTGTAGGCCACCATGCCTTTACCGCGTCCAAAATATTTACGTGAATGTCTGGCCTTTACCGTTGGCCGTTCAACGCCAAATTTTTGCCCGTCAACGGCTCCATAAAGGGTCTCCGGATCAAACGAATAGAGCGGAAAAACCGGCAGGGCTTCTATGGCATCGGTGATGCAGTTATTGGCTATGAGAAGTGACGCCAGACGAAGGTACTGTTCGTACGTGGTTTCCAGCACATGGAGTGGAATATCGCTGGTTCGTGCCATCACATGATGGCCATGGTTCATCGCCTGAGCAACGATGACCGCCATCAGACTGTCTGCGTCGGCATATTTTTTTGCATAACGGGGCTGCAGCGGTTTCATCGCCGGGAGGAACCGGCACTGCTCGTTAACAAAGCGGAAGACGTCAGTTATATCGCAGAACGGTAGCTGCTCATAAAAACGCTTCTTCTGTGCCTTATGACGACTGACCACCGATTTATGCCAAGTCAGTTTTTGCGTTTCTTTATCGTATTCCAGATGCTTCAGCTTCCCCTGTTTTAGTTCGCGATTGAACGCTTTCCATTGTCGGTGCAGCTCGGACTCCAGCGCTTTGAGCTGCGTTTTTATCGGTTTCTGTAGAAAGGGAATTTTCATGTCAGCCAGCACCGCGGCTTGTTCCTCTGCTGATACCAGTTCATCAGAAAGATGGCGGTGCCGGAGGCTGTCATTGAGGTGGAACTCTCCCGACTGAAAGCGCTTTCTTATCTGCCGGTAGAGCCAGAACTCATAGCGTCCGGCATTCAGACCTGTGGGCTCACCATCCTCGTCAAACTCAAGCAGGTACGGTCGCAGCCGTTCCGGTAACGTTTCTGGTGGACATTCTGCCAACGGCCGCTGCGAAAGCGTCATCTTTTTGCTGAACACCATTTTTAACCAGCTCAGGGCTTCGGCCCACGGGCTGTCCTGGACCACGCTGGTAAGATCGAGGGACAGATATAATGGTCGCAGATGACGTCGGATTAATGCCGTCATACTGTCTACAACTAGCCATTGTAGCGCCAGCCTACTGATAGGCTTCACGCTCATGCGTTGTGCGGTGGTTTTCAGTGTCTCCCGCGGCATGATTTTCCAGGCCCGGCGGCGGACTTCGCCAAAGGTAGTGGGATCCGGAACGCTGTCATCAACGTAAAGCGACAGCAGACGTCCAATTTTAGATGTTTCGCGCCGATGTTTTTCCTGTACGTCCGCCATAAGCTGTTTAGCCCCGCTGCGGCTCTCATCCTCAAGCTGCTTCATATGGAAAAACATCGCGTCCACCAGGTTATCGCTGAACTGCCGATAGCGGATCCAGGCATAACACAGAAGGTAAAGGCGGGACTGCTCAGGCTTCAGGTTACGCAGATCGTAAACGGTATAGAAATTTACCAGGCTGGCGTAGTACAGCATATTTTGCTGAGAAATATTCAGTGCGGGTAATAGATCACAGGCCTTACAGTGCAGCGGCTCCAGAGTGGCTCGTTTTTCCCGTTCGTGGACCATCTGGCGCCAGCCAAAGTCACGTGCATCCTGCCTGAGGATCGCGAGCCGGGAAAGCGTATCATCGCGCTCAATCAGTTTATCCAGACCGGTAATGGTTGCGTCATCAAGTTGCTCCAGCAGAATACGTCCCAGCCGCTGCCTTTCACTGGAAAGTGCCTGGCTCACCAGCTCCTGGAGCGTGGTGTAGCCGGGGCGCATGATTTTATGTTCGTTGAGCCAGATAATCAGTTCTGTGGCGACAAAGCCGGGTGTCACATCGCGGTGAACAATATGCGCGGCCTGTAATTGAAGTTGTGATGCCAGAGTTGATGACCATGGCTGGTAGTCATATAGTGCACAGATTTTGTTTCGCTGCGCATAGCGCTCGTGTTTAGAGGGCAATTTATCCGGAAGTGACTCCCCGTGAAAATAACGGCTCAGGACAAAATTGCAGTCATCCTTAACATCATCCCACCCGAAGCGGAAAAACAGATGTTTGGCTTTGAAATAAGCGATCTGGAGGATGCAATAAATTTGAGCATGAAGCACCTGGCGACTACAGGCCAGCGTCAGTTCGGACTCATCCAGAGCCAGAAATTCCAGCCGTTGCGCATCATCGAAATCAGGAAGTCCATACAGCGCTTCCTGTTCGGCATTGTTTAAAACCGCCAGCCGTTCACTTTTGCCTGTCGCTTTATCACGCGTTGTCATCCTGACCCCGATTAATCGTGTCCGTAAGAGGATCGCTCAGCGGACGGTAAAAATTAAATTTGCGCTTCAGAGAAAATCACTGCTGACGTTGTCTCATATAACTGGTACGGTATCAATCTCTTTGATGGCCCCTTAAACGTACACCTCATGACTGAAATACGGATTGGCTATGCCCGTTGTTCTACTGATAAGCAAGATTTAACCGCACAACAGGAAGCGCTGGTAAAACTCGGCGTCTCCCCGGACAGAATTTATATCGATAAAGGCCTAACCGGTTCGAACCGGCAAAGGCCTGGCCTGGACCAGGCGCTGGCCGCTGTTCGTTGTGGTGACACGCTGGTTGTTCCCAAGCTTGACCGCCTGGCCCGTTCAGTTCCTGACGCCCGGGAGATCGCAGACGCTCTGCAACTCAGAGGTGTGAAGCTTGCTCTGGGAACCAGCCTCTATGATCCGGCAGACCCGATGGGGAAAATGTTCTTTAACGTGCTGGCTACGTTCGCTGAGTTTGAAGGTGACCTGATACGGCTGCGTACCCGCGAAGGAATGGCTATTGCGCGCGCAAAAGGGAAATTGCGGGGGAAACAACCAAAGCTGTCTGACAAACAACAGAAGGAGTTATGCCGGATGCATAAAACCGGTGAGTATTCAATCAGCGATCTGGCTGAGCTGTTTTCAGTATCGAGACCAACAATTTACCGAACCCTTGCGCGCATCGGCAGTCGAATAGATTAAGCCATAGAGACTTACTGACAACGGGAATAATAAGTAGTAAGAAGAGACTCTGACCAGCATCATTTTTTGGTGGTCAGGATTTAAATTGCGATATAAATCACAATAGCTGAGTTTTTTATGAACTCATCTGGGTGAACCGACTCTGTCAATGTGGATAGTAATAAATTACAACATGTGAAAGGAGTCTGTATGTATCAGGTTGATTATAATAGTTATCGCTCCGTTAAAGGTTTTAATCGGCGCGTCCGTTTTCTGATAATGCATTATACCGCACTCGATTTTGAAAACTCGATTATTGCGCTAACAGGTTCTTCGGTCAGCGCCCATTACCTTGTCCCGGACCCTTCAGATAAATCATATGCAGGTGCCGGTTTTAAAGATATGCGCATTTTTAATCTGGTTGATGAGAATGAACGTGCATGGCATGCAGGGGTCAGTTCGTGGGTCGGTCGCAGTAATCTAAACGATACCTCAATAGGGATTGAGACGGTTAATTTGGCTACCGATAATAACGGAGTATTTACATTTCCGCCCTATAATCCAGTCCAGATTGATGCAATCAAAGAACTGGCATTAAATATCCTTCAGCGCTATCCGGATATTACGCCCGTGAATGTTGTCGGACACAGTGATATTGCCCCCGGAAGAAAAAGTGACCCCGGTGCTGCTTTCCCGTGGAAAGAGCTTTACGCAGCAGGCATCGGGGCATGGTTTGATGAGGAAACAAAGCATAAATATGTTGAGCAGTTTAGCCATGCGTTACCTTCGAAAGATGACGTGACCGGAATGCTGAAACGGTATGGCTACGACACTTCAGGTTCGGGAAGTGACGCCGGTTATGCTCAGTTAATCCGTGCATTCCAGCTGCATTTTCGTCCCTGTAATTACAGCGGTAAGCTGGATACTGAAACTGCCGCGATCCTTTATGCTCTTGTGGAAAAATACAAATAGGGAGATACAGATTATGAATAAATTTATTACGGGTGGGTGGAGCCAGTCACTGTCTGGCAGACCCCTTAAAGAATTCGACGTCATGATGTATGGCATGGTGACAAACCTTGACGGACTGACAACAGGGACGCCGGCCAGCCCCGGCTGGAGTCCGGAAAAGCAGGATAAACCCGATAATACTCCCGATTTTAAAGGGAGGACGCTCTGGGTCTATGGCGGAGGTGGGTGCTCTCCTGAAGGAAAACCTTCAAATCAGGATGAAGTATTGCGGATTGCTGAAGCCACAAAAAGCCGGGGCTGGGATGGCGTGGACTTTGATGATGAATGCAATATGAACACCGGTCTCGTCATTGAGGCAATGAAGCAGTTAAAAAAATGCCAGAAAGAAACCAGTTTTGGTTTTATTGCCGGATATTCTTACAATCATCCGTCTACAGATAACGGTAAAAAACTGAACAAAAAGGTTAAAGGTATCATCCAGTCAGGTCAGTGTGACCGCTTTATCCATTACTGCTATGCTTCAGCGATGTGGAGTAAAGAGGACATTATCGGCAACGTTATTCCTGCCCTGAAACGCACGTTAGAGCATGGAGCTGACAACAAAAAATGTATCCTGGCCCTCACAACACGTGGACTGAATGAATGGAATTTAAATTATTTCATCGATCAGGTACTGGATTTTAATCTTGGAGGGTTATTTATATGGAAATATGAAGATTTAAAAGATGAACATTATAAAATAATCAAAGACAGGCTGTGGAAATAAAAAGTCAGATATGCGCATGTTCCTAAAATAAGTGACCGCCATGGCGGTCACCATAATATTCACTCAGCAGAGCAAATAGTTTCCGCTATTCAATAAAACCCAGCTTAAACTGCGTCTTACCGGCCAGTGACACCAGACCCGGGTTCTCCGGATAAGAGGCAAGCAGGGGTAAAAAGACGGCACCGCCAATAATACTCCGGCTGTCGGAATCTGCCGGTCGTAGTCCCCATATATTCTGGTATGTCATCGGTACATTCTGTCCGTTAATTACCGTATTACCGGTATACAGCATGATATGCCCCGGAATATATACAAGCGTGGAGAACGGCCTGCCATGTTCAGTGAGATAACGAAGCCGTGCGCGGGTATTCTCCTGGCTGAGATCAACAATCCTGGCAACTGACTGTATCTGTGCCGCTGAGTTTCTGGGAAGAAATATCCCAAAGGGCATCATGAGGCTGCGCATTTCGGCAGAGCAGTCATTATAGAAGTTATAATTTCCCCAGCCATAGGGCCTGCTGCTCATCGACTTCATCAGTACAGCTATATTTCCGGGCGTCATTTCCCATGGCATGTCGACAAACTCATCTTTCTGAAGTCTGACCTGGCGAATCTGTGCGCGGCCATCGCTTTCACGCACGGGTACAGTAACGTCAAAAAAGCCGGGCTGTCTGTTCCTGAATGGCAGAATGGTTCCGGGACGTGCAGTAAAATAATACTGTCCTCCTTCATGGACGGAAACCGGTTCTTTAATAAATGCGCCCAGGTTTTTATCTGCCAGCGTAAGCCATTCATTAACAAACTGCTGATCCACCGCTGCAATATCTTCGCTGTGCATCCACCCGGTGACAGTGGGGGACAAAACGTATTTCCAGCGCCTGTCGCGGCTGGCCGCCAGTACGTAGACGGGGGTGCCAGGACGGACAGATGACATCTGTAAATTGTCAAAAGGGTAGCCCTGCCCGGCCTGACGGGGATCGTCATAAGCCGGATCGGCGGTCGGAAGAACCCTGACCAGCGTTTCCCTGACGGCAATTCCCCGTCCCGAAGGGCGATAAACATGGTCGACGCTGGTCGTCGCGTTATTCCTTACCTGCTGTTTCCAGCTGTCCGGGTGGATCCTGAAGTTCTCGCCCCAGGAAATACTTTGCTCCCCCAGATACTTCCTGATGCTGGCGTCGCGGGCGGCTTCAGTCCCTTTACTCAGGACTGATGCGACGTAATAAGGGTTCCAGGGAGACTTTTCGCCCGCCCCCATACCAAAATAACGGGATTTCAGGTCAGAAAAGTGGCGTTGCTGTGCCGCGGTATCCATAACGGGAACATGCCTGTCCGGGCCGGGAGGGAACCATTTATCAACGGACTGCGGGTAGTTTCCCAGCGGGAACAGCGATTTGGTCGGGTCGATATAGTCTGACGGCACATGGCCGGCAGGCGCCACGTCATTTAACCCCGGCCTGTGCGGAGCGGTGTGGCATGCCGATAACAGCAGGGGAACCATCAGGCAAAGAGGCTTTATTCCTTCCGGTATCTGGATTCCTTTCATACAACAACTCCGGTAATGGGCGGGTCACTCAGCTCGCAATACGATGATGCCCGGTTTCGCGCGCATGTATTCCAGAAACGGCGAATCCACCACTTTTCTGTTTGCTGCCAGTGAGGAGGAATTCCTGAACCACACCTGCCCGTCGTGGCGGACCACAATACCCACATGCGAAACGTCCAGCCCTTCAAGCGGAGAGTAGACACCGATATAATCCCCGGTTTTCAGACGGTCCAGTACCTGCTGACTGATGGTGTTTCCGGGAATGTAATTTATTTTACGGGGATGAATGCCCAGCCCCGGGATATACTCCCCCCCGTCCGGTTTACGGTTAAGCTGTTTGTCCGCCACGGCATAGTCAGGGCTGATATCCGGTGTGACATCCCGGGCATTGCGTGGTGCGGTGGTGAACCAGTCGGAGAAGAAGTGCCGGCGGCTGAGGTAGTCAACGTTTCCCCCGGTGTAGCGAACCTCTGTAAGATTATGCAGGAACGATTTCTGGTCATGGCTGCGGGTCAAAGCCTCGACGTAATCTGCCAGGGTAAAGCAGTCCACACCGTTGAAATTCACGACAAGCGCTTCGGGGGTACCGGGCCCGCCGATGAGCGTATCAGCCTGGTAAGGCGTACCGAGAAAAGCAGATGACACGCGGCTGATAACGTCCCCGTGATTTTCACCTGAAGAAGGGATGACATCCGAGCGAATAATCTGGTTTACTTTTTCTGCCGTAACGCTGTCCATGATAGTCTGATATTTTTCTGTACCGGGTGCGGCACAGGCCGTCAGATACGCCGACATAAATAAAATCGTCCATACTTTTACTTTCACAATCATCTTCCTTAAAGGTAAAAATCCCACCTGTACCTTTAAGGAAGATGATTGTAATAGATACAAAAAATCGCCATCGGTTGATTTCCGGTTTAAAAATAAGGAACCGGACGGTGCGGAATGTGAAGGCCATCACGCGACCTGACTCTCTTTCGTTTTTGCTGGGTTATCCTGTGGGGGCTGAGCGCTCAGTGATGCCTGACTGCGAGTGGGTGTCGGAAATTTCGGCGGTTCCGGTGTAGAACCCCAGGTTATAGCTGTGGCGCAGCAGCCGGATGACGGCCCCGCGCCAGATTTCTTCTACAGCGTGCTTCTTAAAGAAGAGGTCGCGCCAGACGCCGTGTTTAATATCGAGCCCGCCCCGGGTGACGGACAGATGAATGTGCGGGTGCTGGT
>Ga0308162_1000328_pt1 | contig 54117 bp, 54 predicted proteins | sample PhySR2_FD_201370 | JGI IMG/M metagenome (GOLD analysis project Ga0308162, IMG submission 201370) | Phyllosphere microbial communities from UC Gill Tract Community Farm, Albany, California, United States - DLSLS.R2 | ecosystem: Host-associated > Plants > Phyllosphere > Unclassified | place: USA... | reverse complement strand
TGCGGGGGATGTTTGTGATCCTGTTTTGTAGTGCGATTAATCCGTGTACAATAACGCGCTATTTCTAAATGCCTGAGGCAAAGTTGTGATCGAAAAATTGCGTAACATCGCCATCATCGCGCACGTTGACCATGGTAAAACTACCCTGGTTGATAAGCTGCTGCAGCAGTCCGGTACGTTTGATGCTCGTGCCGAAACTCAAGAGCGTGTGATGGACTCCAACGATTTGGAGAAAGAGCGTGGGATTACCATCCTCGCCAAAAACACCGCCATCAAATGGAATGACTACCGTATCAACATCGTTGATACCCCAGGCCACGCCGACTTCGGTGGTGAAGTTGAACGTGTAATGTCCATGGTAGACTCCGTTCTGCTGGTCGTTGACGCAATGGATGGCCCAATGCCGCAGACGCGCTTTGTGACCAAAAAGGCGTTTGCCCATGGTCTGAAGCCAATCGTCGTTATCAACAAAGTTGACCGTCCGGGCGCGCGTCCTGACTGGGTTGTAGACCAGGTATTTGACCTGTTCGTTAACCTCGACGCGACCGACGAGCAGCTGGACTTCCCTATCGTTTACGCGTCTGCGCTGAACGGTATCGCAGGTCTGGACCACGAAGATATGGCGGAAGACATGACCCCGCTGTATCAGACGATTGTTGACCGTGTTCCTGCACCAAACGTTGATCCCGACGGCACCCTGCAGATGCAGATCTCTCAGCTCGACTACAACAACTACGTTGGTGTTATCGGCATTGGTCGTATCAAGCGCGGTAAAGTTAAGCCTAACCAGCAGGTCACTATCATCGATAGCGAAGGCAAAACCCGTAACGGTAAAGTGGGCAAAGTGCTGACTCACCTGGGTCTTGAGCGTATCGATAGCGACATCGCTGAAGCGGGCGACATCATTGCCATCACCGGTCTGGGTGAGCTGAACATCTCCGACACCATCTGCGATCCGCAGAATGTTGAAGCGCTGCCAGCCCTGTCCGTTGATGAACCAACCGTATCCATGTTCTTCAACGTCAACACCTCGCCGTTCTGTGGTAAAGAAGGTAAGTTCGTTACCTCTCGTCAGATCCTTGACCGCCTGAACAAAGAGCTGGTGCACAACGTTGCGCTGCGCGTTGAAGAAACCCCAGATGCGGACGCTTTCCGCGTTTCCGGTCGTGGTGAGCTGCACCTGTCAGTTCTGATCGAAAACATGCGTCGTGAAGGTTTCGAGATGGCGGTTTCCCGTCCGAAAGTTATCTTCCGCGAAATCGATGGCCGTAAACAAGAGCCGTTCGAGAACGTAACGCTGGACGTTGAAGAGCAGCATCAGGGTTCTGTCATGCAGGCTCTGGGTGAGCGTAAAGGCGACCTGAAAAATATGAATCCAGATGGTAAAGGCCGCGTACGTCTCGACTACGTGATCCCAAGCCGTGGCCTGATCGGCTTCCGTTCTGAGTTCATGACCATGACCTCTGGTACCGGTCTGCTGTACTCCACCTTCAGCCACTACGACGACGTTCGTCCAGGCGAAGTTGGTCAGCGTAACAACGGCGTTCTGATCTCCAACGGTCAGGGTAAAGCGGTTGCGTTCGCCCTGTTCAGCCTGCAGGACCGCGGTAAGCTGTTCCTGGGCCACGGTGCAGAAGTTTACGAAGGCCAGATCATCGGTATTCACAGTCGTTCTAACGACCTGACTGTAAACTGCCTGACCGGTAAGAAACTGACCAACATGCGTGCGTCCGGTACTGACGAAGCGACGGTTCTGGTTCCACCGATCAAGATGACGCTGGAGCAAGCTCTGGAATTCATCGATGACGACGAACTGGTAGAAGTGACTCCACTGTCTATCCGTATCCGTAAACGTCACCTGACCGAGAACGATCGTAAACGTGCTATGCGCGGTGCGAAAGAAGAGTAATACGGTCTTCCGTAGGCCGGGTTAAGCGTACGCGCCACCCGGCAAGTAAAAAGCCGCTGATCCCTCAGCGGCTTTTTTTATGGCTAAACGCTGGTGGCGGAAACCCGCTTTTCCGGATCGTACGCGGCCATAACTTCCGCTGTTTTTTTCCGTTTGCCGATCTCCTCGATAATAAACGCGAAGCGCGCTTCGTTGAGTTTATAGAAGAGTCCCATGGTCACGGCGGCGATAATCGCCAGGCCGCACGGCCAGAGGAAAATCAGCTGACGCAAGCCGAGCAGCGTACTGGCGCTCTGCACGGCATGAGGAACATACCCAATCTGCGTCAGCATAATGCCCGGCAGGAATCCGGCGAGGGCGGCGGAGATTTTGCGCGAGAAGGTATAGCCGGTATACACCGACCCTTCGGCGCGAATGCCCGTTTTCCATTCGCCGTAATCTACCGTATCCGGCACCAGCGCCCAGTTCAGGCTGTTCACAAACGCCGTGCCGAAAAAGGCCATACAGGAAAAGAGCACGAACAGCAGCGAGCTGGTCCCCCAGAAGAAGTTCAGCACATCGCCTATCGCCCACAGGGCCAGCCCGCCCAGATAGACCGGCTTCTTGCCAAAACGCTTCACCGCACCGGGCACCAGAAACACGCCAATCAGAATGCAGCCCATGCTGAAAAAGCCCATCCACGACAGCAAATGCAGATCGTTGAGCACGTACTGGGTGTAATAGACCTGAATCGCCAGCTTGATGTTAAACGCCGCCAGGGTGCAGAGGTTCGCGATGCACAGCACCAGCAGCGGTGGGTTGCGGAAGATAGCGCAGAATGACTTCAGGATGCCGGGCTTATGGTGATCGGGCGAGATTTCGACATACCGCTCTTTTACGCCGCTGTAGCACCACCACATGCAGAATAAGCCGCCGGTGACAAACACCAGCGCGGCCACCAGATAGCCGAGGGAGGGCTGGCTGACGAACAGCGCCTGAATGGGCATAAAGCCGACGGTGCAGAGTAACAGCCCCACCGTCGCGCCGCCCTGACGCCAGGCCGCAAGCTGCGCCCGTTCGTTCGGGTTTTTGGTGATGGCCGGCACCATCGCACCGTAAGAGCAGTTCATCAGGCTATAGCACAGGCCGAACATCATAAAGAGCACGGTGGCGAGGGCCGTTTTCACCGTCAGGCTAAAATCGTTGGCCATAAACTGCGCCGTGGCAACCAGCGCCACCGGTACGGAGGCATACAGAATGAATGGCCGGAACTTTCCCCTCGCGCCGATATGACGCCGGGAGTCCAGCAGCACCCCGGTCAGCATGTCGGTAAAGGCGGTAAAAAACTTCGCAACCAGAAAAATAATGCCGCCGTAAAAGGCGGGCATACCCAGCTCGTCGGTATAAAACTTCAGCAGATACAGCGTGCCGATACAGAGCATCAGGTTCGAGCCAAAATCGCCCATCCCATAGGCGCACTTCTCGCGCAGGCTCAGCTTCAGGGTTAACGGATCAGGAGTGTGTGTCATGGTCGATCCTCAACGCGCCCCGCAGGGCGCGCGCTCAAGTCATTCAGGCTGTACGTTTGCGCAGTTCAATTTCTTCCACGATGCGCACATACATCTTCTCGTTGAGGTTGTAGAAGCAGCCCATCGCCACGATGGTGATGACCGCCAGCAGGCTCGGGTAGATAAATATCAGCTGCCGTAGCCCTTCAACCGTTCCGTCAGACTGCACCACGTTGGGCACATAGCCGATTTGCGTCAGCATGATCCCCGGGAAAAAGCCCGCCAGCGCCTGGGAAACCTTACGGAAGAAGGTAAACCCGGTATAGACCGTCCCTTCGGAGCGCACGCCGGTGCGCCACTCGCCGTACTCCACGGTATCGGACACCAGCGCCCAGTTCAGGCTGTTCACAAACGCGGAGCCGAAGAACGCCAGGCATGAGAACGCCACAAAGCTCACCGAGCCGCCGCCGAAGAAGTAGTTGAGCAGATCGCCGGCCACCCAAATCATCAGCCCGCTGATGTAGACCTTTTTCTTACCGAAACGACGCACCGCGCCGGGCATCATAAACACGCCGATAAAAATACAGCCCATGCTGAAGAAGCCCATGTACGACAGCAGGATCGGGTCGTTCAAAACGTACTGCGTGTAGTAGACCTGGATGGCGAGTTTGACGTTAAAGGCCCCCAGCGTGCAGAGGTTGGCAATACAGAGGATAAACAGCGGGCGGTTGCCGGCGATGGCGCGAAACGACTGCAGCAGGCCCGGTTTTTGTGCGGGGTTAGCGGGCTGCGCCTCGACGTAGCGCTCGGTCACGCCCTTATAGCACCACCACATAAAGAACAGCCCGAACAACGAGAACAGGGTGGCGGCAAAGATATAGCCCAGCTGATCATTGCCTTCAATCAGGTTCATCACCGGGACAAAGCCGACGGTACACAGCAGCAGACCCAGCGTCGCGCCGCCCTGACGCCAGGCCGCCAGCGCGGCGCGCTCGTCCGGGTTTTTGGTAATGGCGGGCACCATAGCACCGTAAGAGCAGTTCATCATGCTGAAGAACAGGCCGTACAGCATGAACAGCACCGTCGCCATCACCGTTTTGCCGGTCATCTCAAACGGTGTGCCGACGAAGTTTGCAATCGCCAGCAGCGTGACCGGAAACGCCGCATACAGCACGAACGGGCGGAATTTGCCCTTCGGCCCAATCTTGCGCCGGGAATCAAGCATGATCCCGGTACCCATATCGGTAAAGGCGGTAAAGAACTTGGCGATCAGGAAGATAATGCCGCCGTAGGTGCCCGGCAGGCCCAGCACGTCGGTGTAAAATTTCAGCAGGTACAGCGTGCCGATATCCAGCAGGATGTTAGAGCCGAGATCGCCCATCCCGTAGGCGAGTTTTTCTTTAAACGGCAGGCGTAGGGTTGCCGGATCAGAAGTATGTTGACTCATTATTGTTCTCCGTCTGCCCGCAGGTCTCCCTGCGGGCGAGCCTTATCAGATATGACGTAAGGTGCTAAACAGATCTGCCCATTCGCTTTGCTGGCGATAGAACACCGGCGGTTTGCCGAGCGGGGCTTCAACGGTCACATCACCGCCCTGACAGGTTTCTCCCGTCCAGGCATTCACCCAGGTGTCCTGTGGCAGGTACAGGGTCCAGTCGGTGCGGCCCTCTTCGTGAACGGGTGCCACCAGCAGATCGCGGCCGAACAGGTACTGATACTTCAGCGTGTAGGCGCGCGCGTCGTCTTCGTAGTGCAGGAACAGCGGACGCATCACCGGCAGGCCCGTTTTAGCGTTCTGCGCAACCGCGGCTTTGATATACGGCTTGAGCGTGGTGAAGACCCTGGTCATCCGCGCGAAGTGGGCGATGGTTTCGGCGTCGGCGTCGAACTGCCAGTTATCGCCAGGGCGATTGCCTTCGTGGGTACGCATCATCGGCGTGAAGGCGCTGAAATCGCACCAGCGCAGCAGCAGCTCTTTGCTGCGCTTCATCCCGAACAGCGTGGTATAACCGCCGATATCGCTGTGGTGCAGGCCGTGGCCGGTCATCGCCAGCGAGAGCGCCGCGGGAACAACCGAGGCCAGGCCGTCGTCGAGGCTCCAGTCGACGTTCTGATCGCCAGCCCACATCATCACCGAGTGCTTCTGGCTGCCGGTATAGCCCGCGCGCATAAAGAACAGGATCTCACCGAGTTTGCCGGTCTCCTCCAGCGCCTCGTAGTTACATTTCGCCCACAGTGCAGGCCAGGCGTTATGCATAATTTCCGCGCTTACGCCGTTATGCAGGAAGGTGTCGGTCGGCAGATACTCGCCGAAATCGGCCATCCAGCCGCCGCAGCCCAGTTCGATCAGGTTCTTTTTGATGACCTCTTTGTACCAGTCATAGGCTTCGGGGTTGGTCAGGTCGATAACGCCCGCGTAAAACTCGCCGAATTCGACGTGATAATCCTTACCCTCGGCGTTTTTGGTCAGATAGCCGCGTTTCGCTGCTTCTTCGCACAGATCGCGATCGCTGGCGACGTACGGGTTGATGTAGGAGAGGAACTGCACGCCCTCCTGCTTCCATTGCGGAATGCGGGTATCCAGCTGCGGATAAAGCTCGCTGTTCCACTTCCAGTTCCACATCACGCGTTTGCCGAAGGAGGTCATGCGAATGCCGGACCAGTCCTGCGCCCAGATACCGTTCACCTTCACGCCGCCGTTACGCATGGCGTCGAGCTTCTGCTGACACACGTCGGTGCCGCCCTGAATGCCGAGCGTCACGCCATCATAAACCCAGTCCGGCAGTTCCGGCTGACGGCCCAGCAGGGCGGTGAGTTTTTCCAGCAGATCGACATAGGTTTCTGCACATTCGAAGCGCAGCGTGGCGTTATCTTCCCAGAAGGCCAGCTCATGGTAGCCCGGCGCGCTGAAGTCGAAATTCATGTAGCAGCTGTTATCGACGTGGCAGTAGTACTTTTGAGTGCTCACAAAGGTGGGCTGCGGGAAGAAGGTCCAGTAGTAGTCGCCCCCGGCGTTCTCTTTACAGTCGGCCTGCCAGGTCACGTAAGTTTGCTTGTTACGGCCCACGCCCTGCTCGCTGGTCCACAGCGGGAACGGCTTGCCGCGCAGGTCAAAGTAGGAGAACTGCTCCCCGCAGCCGTAGATATGATCCTCTGGCTGCGCTGCCAGCCGCAGCCAGATGCGGTTATGGCTGGTGGCGTCATTTTGCAGCTTGAGTTCCAGGCGACCTTCTGCATCCACACCGATCCGCAGCGTGGCGCTCACCGTGTCGCCGCGGGTGAAGCGGATCGCCCAGCCCGCGTCTTGCTGCGTAACCGTAGCCTCGGTCAGCGCGATCTTCTCATTGAGGTTATCTTTGATGCTGAAGTTGCCGCGAAACATCTCAATATCCGCCTCACCCGCACCGATCCACAGGCAGGGCGCATCGGCGGAGTGGGACACAATCAGGCGATCCTGCCAGCGCAGGGTGAAACCTGTTTCAGTATTCTTTAAATCAATATCATGTAGGGTACGCATATAAACTCCGTTTTTATTATTTAGCCAGGCTGTCCAGCAAACCGGCGGCTACGGCAGGGGCTAAGCCCGGTGCCAGCGGCAGGCGGGGGATCACCAGGCAGTGCAGCAGATGATAGATATCCTGCTTGCCGTCCCAGACTTTGGTGGTCACTTCGTTATGGATGTCCAGCTCCTGCCACCACGACCCGTTTTCGTAATCCATCAGGTATTTGATGCAGTAATCCCACCACGTCTGATACCACGTCTCGTACTGCGCCTCGCCGGTGACCGTATAGAGCGCATAGGCCGTGCCCATCGCCTCGACGATCGGCCAGCGCACGCGTTCGCGCACGATAGGCTTGCCGTCCCAGCCCACGGAGTAGACAAAACCATCGGCCCCGTCGGGCGCCCAGGCGTCGCGGATGGTGGCGTGGAACAAGCCTTTCGCATCTTCCAGCAGCCACGCTGGCGGTGTTTCAAAGCGCGCTTCCAGCGCGGCGTGCAGGTGCAGCATCAGGCGGCCCCACTCGATCCAGTGGCCCGGCGTGCCGCCGTAGGCGCGGAAGCGGTGGGCGGGGTTATCGATGTTGTAATCGCGGATCGGGTTCCAGTGAATGTCGAAATGCTCGTTAACGCGATAATCTCCCTTGCGCGCCACGTCGTGAATAATCACCGAGGCAATGCGCAAGGCGCGGTCGAGCCATTTACGATCGTGCGTCACGTCATAGACGATCAGGAAGGCTTCCACGGCGTGCATATTGGCGTTACCGCCGCGGTAATCTTCGGTCTTGCTGAATGCTTCATCCCAGGATTCGAGGCACATCTGCTCCTCTTCGCTCCAGAAATAGCGCTCGATCACTGCAATCGCCTCGTCGAGAAGCGGGCGCGCCTGTGGGTGGCCGGTGGTTACAGCGCTTGCCGCACCCAGCAGCACGAAGAAGTGCTGATAACCCTGCTTGGAGGCGTCGACCACGCCCTCGTCGTTAACGCAGGCGTACCAGCCGCCGTGCTGGCTGTCGCGCAGCGGGCCGTTCAGGGCGTTGATGCCGTGCTCAACCAGCGCATACGCGCCGGGACGCCCCATATTGGCGGCAACGGCGTAAACGTGCAGCATGCGGGCGGTGATCCACAGGTGGGTGCCCATATCGCTACGCACCTGGCCGTTATTGCCCAGCCAGCCGAAGCCGGTCGGCACAGCGGCGTTTTTACCGAAATCGAGAATGCGGTCAGTCTCTTGCTCAAGCCAGCGGTTGTGGCTCAGGGTGTTAAACCATTTCATGTTCAGGTCCTTTCTTAACGGCGTGCCATCATTTCGTCGACGATCTCACCCAAACGCTGCAATTTCGGTACAGAAATATCGCGAAGCATCATTTCGGTGTCCGGCAGACCCACCACCGATGACCAGACGGCCCGACCAGCGAGGAAACCGGATGCGCCCGCCTGCATGGCAACCTGTACCGCGCGGGGGAAGAGTTTGTCGTCCACGCCGGAGGAGAGGATCACCCACGGCATGGCGATGTTCTCGTTCAGCTTCTGCGAGGCGGTCAGCAGCGCCTGCTGAGAACCTTTGCCGAACAGGGGCATCTCCACCTTGTAGAGATCGGCACCGCTGTCGCCGAGCTCCTTTGCCGCCTCGATAATCGCCTGTTCGCGATTAAAGGTGGCCCCGCGACGCGGCGGGCGAACAACGGGCTCGATAATGCTCAGCAATCCGTTGTCGTGACACAGCTGGTTAAACGCCTTCACCATCTCCAGACGCTGCTGCGGATCTTCATCGCTGCGCCAGAGCACCAGCAGTTTCAGCGCCTTGCCGCCGTCGCGTTTAACCGCCTGTGCGTCGATATTTTTATCAATCACCACGCTGTCGACCGGAATACCGTTCCCCGGAATAAACTCGTCGGCGGCCACAATCATTGCGCAGCTTTTGGCCACCGCCTGCTGCTCGACAATCTGGCGATAGCAAAACTGCTGGTCGACCAGGATCGCAGAGGCATACGGCGAGAGAATTTTGGCCGCGTTGACCTTAAAATCGGTCAGGTGTTGGTCGCTGACCGGCACCGGGGCACCCGCCGCGGCAAACATCAGGCGCATCGCCTCGCGCTGGTCAACGGCCAGCATTGCAAAACCGCCGGAAGGCCGGGTGATATCGTTCAGGGTGTACGTCGTCATTTCTCAATCCTTTCCTGTCAGTGTGTTTTTTTCAGCCCGGCGGATGCGCGAACCTGTTCAAGAATGGCCGTCCAGTCTTCGCGCCCGCGTCCGGCGGCGCGCGCCTGGTTGTAGACCTCACGCGAGGCGGCACCCAGCGGCATCGGGACGTGCAGTTGGTTTGCGACATCCAGGGCGATCCCCAGATCTTTATGCGCCAGGTCGATCATGAACGCGGGCGTAAGATCGCCTTTCAGCACCTTGTTCGGCCAGGAGGTGGTGAAGTGGCCTTTACCCGCTGGCGTACCGCTCATCACCTTCAGCGCGACATCGAAGGAGAGGCCGAGCGCTTCACACAGCACGGCCGCCTCGGCGGAAAGCGCGTTGAGGGCGATGCTCATGTAGTTGTTGATAAGCTTCACGCGGATCCCCATGCCCGGGCCGCCCGCGTTGACCAGTTCGTTGCCCATCGCCATCAGCACCGGGGTGGCGCGCTCAACCTGCTGCGCCGTGCCGCCCGCCAGCAGGAGTAATGTCCCGGCGATGGCATGGTCGGAGGTGCGTCCGACGGGAACATCCATCATGCTGAAACCTAACTCAGCCATTTCGCCGATCAGGGCGTCGGTTTGCAGCGGGTGAATAGTGGACATATCAATGACCAGCGCGTCGCGGGATAATCCTTCACACACGCCCAGCTCGCCAAACAGCACCGAGCGCACCAGGTCGCCATTTGGCAGCATGGTGATGACAAACTCGGCCCCTCTTGCTGCCTGTTCAGGCGTTTCTGCTGCCTGCGCACCGCAGTCAACCAGCGCCTGTACGGCCTGCGGGTTCACGTCGAAGACGCGAAGCGAATGGTCGTGCTTCAGCAGATTCTTCGCCATTGGCGCGCCCATCTGCCCTAAACCGATAAATGCGATTGCTGACATCTCTCTCTCCTGTCACATCGTGTCAAGTATTGCGCGTTTTTGTTGTCTGTTTTTGATCGTATTTGTAATTTATGGTCAAAAAATTGACACGGGTCACTTTTTAAACATTTGGTGAAATTAAAATGAGAGCATCAAAAACGCATAAGGATTGACCATGACTCGCATCGTTTGTGTCGGCATTACCGTGCTGGATCGCATCTGGTATCTCGATGATTTGCCGAAAGAAGGGGGGAAATATGTCGCTCAAAACTATACGGAAGTGGGCGGTGGCCCGGCGGCTACGGCGGCGGTGGCGGCAGCGAAACTCGGGGCAAGCGTGGACTTTATTGGCCGGGTGGGTGATGACGATACCGGCAACCGACTGCTCGCGGAGCTGGAGTCCCTGGGGGTGAAGACGCGTTTTACCCGCGTGGTGAAGGGGGCGCGTTCTTCGCAATCGGCGGTTCTGGTGGATGCGAAAGGGGAGCGGATTATCGCTAACTACCCCAGCCCTGACCTTCCGCCAGACGCGGACTGGCTTGCGGATATCGATTTTTCACAGTGGGATATGGTGCTGGCGGACGTGCGCTGGCACGACGGCGCAAAGCAGGCGTTCACCCTTGCGCGCCAGCAGGGGGTGCCAACCCTGCTTGATGCGGATGTCACGCCGCAGGACATTGCTGAGCTGATTGCGCTAAGCGACCATGCGGCCTTTTCCGCACCGGGCCTGCGGCGTTTAGCGCAGCGGGAGGAGACGGAGGAGGCGCTCAATAAAGCACAAACGCTCACAAACGGTCACGTCTACGTTACGCAGGGCAGTGAAGGGTGCTACTGGCTGGAGAACGGACAGCTTTGCCATCAGCCGGGATTCAGCGTGGACGTTGTGGATACCACGGGCGCGGGGGATGTTTTTCACGGTGCGCTGGCGGTCAGCCTGGCGCAGCGCGCGCCTGCACAGGACGCCGTGCGCTTTGCCAGTGCGGTCGCGGCGCTGAAGTGTACCCGCCCCGGCGGACGTGCGGGGATCCCTGACTGTGATCAAACCCGCTCTTTCTTGTCACTTTTTGTATAAAATGCTCAATGTGATGGTTTTCAAAGGACAACCCATGAGCCTTACCGAATTGACCGGTAACCCGCGTCACGATCGGCTGCTTACGCTTATCGCCGAACGTGGCTATATGAACATCGATGAACTGGCGCAGCTGCTGGATGTCTCGACGCAGACGATACGACGGGATATTCGTAAGCTGAGCGAGCAGGGGCTGATCACGCGTCATCACGGTGGCGCAGGGCGGGCGTCAAGCGTGGTCAACACGGCCTTTGAACAGCGCGAAGTCTCCCTGACGGAAGAGAAGCGGGCCATTGCCGAAGCCATAGCCGATTACATTCCCGATGGGTCTACCGTGTTTATCACCATTGGTACAACGGTGGAGCACGTTGCGCGGGCGTTGTTAAACCATAACCACCTGCGCATCATCACCAACAGCCTGCGGGTGGCGCACATTCTCTACAAAAATCCGCGCTTTGAGGTGATGGTGCCGGGCGGGACGTTACGCCCGCATAACGGGGGCATCATCGGCGCTGCCGCCACGGCGTTCGTCTCGGGCTTTCGGGCGGATTACCTGGTCACCAGCGTCGGGGCGATTGAGCAGGACGGTGCGATGATGGAGTTTGATGTCAACGAGGCCAGCGTGGTGAAAACGATGATGGCCCACGCCCGACACATTTTGCTGGCGGCCGATCACACCAAGTACCACGCCTCGGCTGCGGTCGAGATTGGCAACGTGGCACAGGCGACGGCGCTCTTCACCGACGAAGGTCCGGGTGCCGCGCTGCAAAACTATCTCAAATCCAGCAAAGTCGAGGTGGTGGTCGTTAACGACCACGTGCCGGGTTAATTCCTTTCACGGCCCGACGGTGTGGTCGGGTTGTGCCTTTCCCGAAGCTGAATCTGGCGCATAGCCAAACCTTATCTTTCCCGCTACAGTTACTTTTCCACGGCGAAAAGGAGATAAACATGCTTTATATCTTTGACTTAGGAAATGTAATCGTCGATATCGATTTTAATCGAGTGCTGGGCGCATGGAGCGATTTTAGCCGTGTACCGCTGGCGACGATAAAACAGAATTTTAAGATGGGTGAGACTTTCCATCAGCACGAGCGCGGTGAAATCAGCGACGAAGAGTTCGCTGAGCGTCTCAGCCATGAAATGGATCTGCCGTTAAGCTATGAGCAGTTTTCTCACGGCTGGCAGGCGGTATTTGTGGCGATCCGCCCGGAAGTGATCGCGATCATGCAAAAACTGCGCGAGCAGGGGCACCGTGTGGTGGTCCTGTCGAACACCAACCGCCTGCATACCACATTCTGGCCTGATGAGTACCCTGAGATCCAGACTGCTGCAGACAAAATCTACCTGTCTCAGGAGATGGGCATGCGCAAACCGGAAGCGCGGATCTATCAGGCCGTGCTGCAATCGGAAGGTTTCACTGCCGCCGATGCGGTCTTTTTCGACGACAATGCCGATAATATAGAAGGCGCTAACCAGCTAGGCATCACCTCTATTCTGGTGACCGGAAAAGAGACGATACCGGACTACTTTGCGAAGCAGTTATGCTAAAAACCGTTCATCAAAAAGCCACGCACCACACGCGTCCGCTGCGTGCGTGGCTGAAACTCCTCTGGCACCGCATTGATGAGGACAACATGACCACGCTGGCGGGTAATCTCGCCTATGTGTCGTTGCTTTCGCTCGTGCCGCTGGTGGCCGTTATTTTTGCACTGTTTTCCGCCTTCCCCATGTTTTCGGACGTCAGCCTGCAGCTTCGCCATTTCGTGTTTGCGAACTTCATTCCGGCAACGGGCGATGTGATTCAGAACTACATCGAGCAGTTCGTTGCCAACTCCAGCAAAATGACCGCTGTCGGCGCATGCGGGCTGATCGTCACGGCGCTGCTGCTGATGTACTCCATTGATAGCGCGCTTAACGCGATCTGGCGCAGCAAAAAGGTTCGCCCCAAGGTTTACTCCTTTGCCGTGTACTGGATGATTTTGACGCTGGGTCCGCTGCTGGCGGGGGCCAGTCTGGCCATCAGCTCGTATCTCCTTTCACTGCGCTGGGCGAGCGATCTCAACACTGTGATTGATAACGTTTTGCGCATCTTCCCGCTGATTTTATCGTGGCTGTCGTTCTGGCTGCTTTACAGTGTCGTTCCTACGACGCGCGTGCCAAACCGCGATGCGGTTGTTGGGGCGCTGGTGGCGGCTGTGCTCTTTGAATTGGGCAAAAAAGGCTTTGCCCTTTACATCACGATGTTCCCGTCTTACCAGTTGATTTACGGCGTGCTGGCGGTGATCCCCATTTTGTTTGTCTGGGTTTACTGGACCTGGTGTATCGTCTTGCTAGGCGCCGAAATAACTGTCACTCTCGGGGTCTACCGCGAACTCAAACAAGAAGCACTGGCTGAAAAACAACGAGAAGCAGACCAACCATGATTGCATTGATTCAACGCGTAACCCGTGCCAGCGTCACCGTGGAGGGTGAGGTGACGGGTGAAATTGGCCCGGGACTTTTGGTGTTGTTAGGTGTCGAAAAGGATGACGACGAACAAAAGGCTAATCGCCTGTGCGAGCGCGTGCTGGGCTACCGTATCTTCAGCGATGCCGAAGGTAAGATGAACCTGAACGTTCAGCAGGCGGGTGGCAGCGTGCTGGTCGTTTCCCAGTTTACGCTGGCAGCTGATACCGAACGCGGCATGCGCCCGGGCTTTTCCAGAGGCGCTGCGCCCGATCGTGCTGAAGCGCTTTATGAATACTTTGTTGAACGTTGTCGCCAACAGGACATGCATACGCAAACCGGACGATTCGCTGCAGATATGCAGGTCTCGCTGGTGAACGATGGCCCCGTCACCTTCTGGCTGCAGGTATGAGCCAGCTGGCGGCGTGGCCGCGGTTAACAAGAGAGAGTACACCTATGTATCACCTTCGAGTACCGCAAACGGAAGAAGAGTTAGAGGTCTACTACCAGTTCCGCTGGGAAATGCTGCGCAAGCCGTTACATCAACCGAAAGGTTCAGAGCGCGACGCCTGGGACGCCATGGCGCACCATCAGATGGTGGTCGATGAAGAGGGCAACCTGGTCGCTGTCGGACGTTTGTATATCAATGCTGATAACGAGGCCTCCATCCGGTTTATGGCGGTGCATCCCTCCGTTCAGGACAAGGGGCTGGGAACGCTGATGGCGATGACCCTGGAGTCCGTCGCGCGTCAGGAAGGGGTAAAGCGCGTGACCTGTAGCGCCCGCGAAGACGCCGTGGAGTTCTTCGCCAAGCTCGGTTTTGTTAATCAGGGCGAAATCGCCGCGCCGCAAACCACGCCAATCCGCCACTTTCTGATGATCAAACCTATCGCCACCCTGGACGATATTCTGCACCGTGCCGACTGGTGCGGACAGCTGCAGCAGGCCTGGTATCAGCACATTCCGCTCAGCGAAAAGATGGGCGTGCGTATCCAGCAGTACACCGGACAAAAATTCATCACCACCATGCCGGAAACCGGCAACCAGAATCCCCACCACACGCTGTTTGCCGGCAGCTTGTTCTCGCTGGCGACGCTCACCGGCTGGGGGCTGATCTGGCTGATGCTGCGCGAGCGTCATCTCGGTGGCACCATCATCCTGGCGGATGCCCATATTCGCTACAGCGCCCCTATCAGCGGTAAGCCAGGCGCGGTGGCCGACCTGGGTGCCCTCGGCGGCGATCTCGACCGCCTGGCGCGAGGCCGCAAGGCGCGCGTGCAGATGCAGGTCGAGCTCTTCGGCGATGATACTCCGGGAGCGGTGTTTGAAGGGACGTATATCGTTCTGCCCGCCAGGCCCTATGGCGCGTTTGAAGAGGGCGGGAACGAGGAAGAGTAGTCTTTTAAAAATTGCTCGTGAATTTCACGAAATACTCAGGATTGTTCGGGGATCGCTGGAGAGGGTACACCTTATCACCTGTAGGCCGGGCAAGCCTGTGCCGCCCGGCGCTATTACAGCAAACTACTCCCCTTCGCCCGGGAACAGGAACGGGTTGATAGAGCTACGGGCAAAGCCCTCCTGCTCCATTTTGGCGTCCAGAATCAGCGAGGCGAGATCGTCCGCCACGGCTTCGACTTTCGGGTCTTTTTCCTGATACAGAATCTTCAGGTAAGTCCCGCAGTCGCCGCAGCTTTCGGCTTTCACCGCCGCGTCTTCGTTTTCCAGCGACCAGTAGTTGAGATCGCGGGTCTGCTCGCAGTTGCTGCACTTCACACGCACCACGTGCCACTCGGTTTCACACAGGTTGCAGTGCAGGTAGCGCAGCCCCTGGGTAGTACCGATCTGCACCATGCTGGTGACCGGCATTGAGCCGCACACCGGGCAGAACTGACGCGCTTCGCCGTATTCGGCGCGGGCTTTGCCTGGGATCAGGCTTGCCATTTGTGCCCAGTAGAGCGACAGCGCAGCCCAGATAAACGGCGCTTTGTCGCTGCTGACCTGCGAGAAGTCGGAAGCAAACAGCGCGCTCGCCATCTCTTCCAGCTCCATGTCAGAGGCTTTTTCCAGATTTTCAATCACCGCCAGCGCGGTGCCGCTCATCTCCGGCTTCAGCTCGGCAATCAGCGAATGCAGCAGCCTGTGCCAGTGTTTATCACGCGGCAGCACGTGAATATCCAGCGGCGGTTTGCCTTGCGCATTGGCTTCTTTAATGCGCGCGGTCAGGTCGATTTGCAGCGGGTGGTCGTACAGCACCACTTCCTGTGCGTGCGCGATGAGCGCGGCAAAACGCAGAAAATCGCCCAGCGGGTTATTCTCTGCCAGCTCGCGCAGACGCTCTGCGCGGCGGTTATAGAGGTTCTTGAGTCTGGGGAATAACAACGGCGGAATGTAATCCGCCGTGCGTTTCTCGCTCGAACCCAGCTCATCTTGCGGGATTATGCGAATACTCATTCAGATGACTTTTCCTGTTTCTGGCGGACTTCACGGTACCAGCGCGGGTGATGTTTCTTCGCCCACGTCTTTGTAACCCATCCTTCCACCATCGCGGTAATGGTGCCTTTAACCCAAAGGGCGGCGTAAATATGCACCATGATAACCACAATTAACGCCACTGCGGCAAATGAATGCAGCATCAGCGCGAATCGGATCACCGGGATTGAGAAAGCAGGCGCAAAATACGGACGCCAGATGATCACGCCGCTGACCAGCAACAGGACCAGGAAGATAATCGCCGCCCAGAATACGCATTTCTGGCCGAAGTTATAACGCCCGGTGTCACCCACTTCCTCGTTGACGACGATCTTACGAATATTCTTCGCCCAAAAGATATCATCCCGATTGATTAGATTATGGTGCCAGTATCGGAAAAACATGATGATGAACGACGCGAACATGATGACGCCAACAAACGGGTGCAGTATACGCGCCAGCTGCGGTGTCCCCATGATCTGCATCAGCCAGTTGAAGGACGGGAAGAAGAATCCCAGCCCGCTTATCGCCGCCAGCATGAAGCAGAAGGCGGTGACCCAGTGGTTGATGCGTTCCGGCGCGGTATAGCGCACGATGGTGTCACGTCTTTTCATTTGCGCACCTCGTCTTTCTCTTCATGCAGGTTATCGTCTTCCTCTTCCGCACGGTTCGGACCAATACCGACGTAGTGGAAGATGCTCGCGGCGAAGGTAGCAGCAAAACCGACCGCTGCCAGCGGTTTCCAGATGCCTTTCCAGAACTTCACGGTAGCGCTGATTTCCGGATTCTCCGGCAGGCCGTGATACAGATTCGGCTTGTCGGCGTGGTGCAGTACGTACATGACGTGCGTCCCACCCACTCCGGACGGATCGTACAGGCCTGCGTTATCGTAACCACGGGTTTTCAGCTCGCCCACGCGTTCTGCCGCCAGCGTTTTCATATCCTCTTTGGAGCCAAAGTGGATTGCACCGGTCGGGCAGGTCTTCACGCATGCCGGTTCCTGGCCGACGTTCACGCGGTCAACGCACAGCGTACATTTATAGACGCGGTTGTCTTCCGGGTTCAGACGCGGCACGTCGAACGGACAGCCCGCAATGCAGTAGCCGCAGCCAATGCACTGCTCGGACTGGAAGTCGACGATGCCGTTAGCATACTGAATGATCGCCCCTTCCGACGGGCACGCCTTCAGGCAGCCCGGGTCCGCGCAGTGCATACAGCCGTCTTTGCGGATCAGCCATTCCAGCTTGTCGTTCTGCTCCACTTCCGAGAAACGCATCACCGTCCAGGACTTGGCGGTCAGATCTGCCGGGTTATCGTACACCCCGACGTTATGACCCACTTCGTCACGGATGTCGTTCCACTCAGAACAGGCCACCTGACAGGCTTTACAGCCGATACAGGTGGTCACGTCGATAAGCTTCGCCACTTCCTGCTGGTGGTCCCGCGCCTGAGGCGCGGGCGTGAAACTGTTAGTCGCGGAACGACGGATAATGTCTTGAGATTGATAAGCCATAGGTCGTCTCCGTTACACCTTTTCCACGTTCACGAGGAAGGCCTTAAACTCCGGCGTCTGCGTGTTCGCATCACCGACGAACGGCGTCAGGGTGTTCGCAATAAACCCTTTCTTCGCCACGCCCTCGTAACCCCAGTGAATCGGGATGCCGATGGTATCCACTTCCTGACCGTGTACGTTCAGCGTGCGAATACGCTTGGTCACCACCGCCTTGGCCTTGATATAGCCGCGGTTGGAGGAGACTTTCACGGTGTCGCCATGGGTGATGCCGAGCTTGTTCGCCAGCTTTTCGCCGATCTCCACAAACTGCTCCGGCTGCGCAATGGCGTTCAGCAGCGCGTGCTTGGTCCAGTAGTGGAAGTGCTCGGTCAGACGGTAAGTGGTGCCCACGTACGGGAACTTGTCTTTTTTACCCAGCGCTTCAAAGTCGCCTTTGAAGATACGCGCGGCCGGGTTAGAGACCACGTTCGGGTGCAGCGGGTTGGTGCCCAGCGGCGTTTCAAACGGCTCGTAGTGTTCCGGGAACGGACCTTCCGCCATCTTATCGATAGCGAACAGACGCCCCATCCCTTCAGGCTGCATGATAAACGGCCCGACATCGCTGCCTGGTGCTGCGGTGCTGTAGTCCGGAATATCCACGCCACCCCACTTCGCGCCGTCCCACTTCAGCAACTGACGCTTCGGATCCCACGGATTACCCTGCGGGTCTGCGGAGGCACGGTTATAAAGGATGCGGCGGTTCAGCGGCCACGACCAGGCCCAGCCCAGCGTATTGCCGAGGCCCGACGGGTCGGCGTTATCGCGGTTGGCCATCTGGTTGCCTTTCGGCGTCCAGCTCCCGGCAAAGATCCAGCAGCCGCTGGACGTCGTGCCGTCGTCGCGCAGGTGCGCGAAGGTACTGAGCTGATCGCCTTTCTTCGCCAGCACGGCGCCGGTCGCCGGGTCGATAACGTCTGCCAGCGCCTTACCGTTGCTCTCCATCGCCACTTCTTCCGGCGACGGGTTCTCCGGCGTCGAGTAGTTCCAGGTCATGTTCAGCACCGGTTCCGGGTTCGCACCGCCTTCAGCAGCGTACATCTTACGCATACGCAAGAAGATACCGGCCAGGATCTCGCCGTCGTTCATGGCGATGCCCGGGGCGTCCGCGCCTTTCCAGTGCCACTGCAGCCAGCGTCCGGAGTTGACGATAGAACCGTTCTCTTCCGCAAAGCAGGTAGACGGCAGGCGGAACACTTCGGTCTGGATCTTCGACGGATCGACGTCGTTCGATTCACCGTGGTTTTGCCAGAAGGTTGACGTCTCGGTGTTGAGCGGGTCAATCGTCACCAGGAATTTCAGCTTCGACAGCGACTCCACCACCTTGTTTTTGTTCGGGAACGAGGCGACCGGGTTAAAGCCCTGGCATAAGTAGCCGTTGACCTTGCCCTGGTGCATCATCTCGAAGTACTGAAGGACGTCGTAGCCTTTGTCCCACTTCGGCAGCCAGTCAAAGCCCCAGCTGTTTTCCGCCGTCGCTTTATCGCCGAAGAACGCCTTCATCATCGAGACGAAGAACTTCGGATAGTTGCCCCAGTAGTTCACCTGTCCTTCGAGCAGCGGTTTTGGCGTGCTGGCCGTCAGGTAGGTTTGCAGGTCCGTCTGTTTTTCGCTTGGCAGGTTCATATAACCGGTCAGGCTCTGCGACAGCAGGCCGAGGTCGGTCAGGCCCTGAATGTTGGAGTGACCGCGCAGGGCGTTCACGCCGCCGCCTGCCATCCCCATATTGCCGAGCAGGAGCTGAACCATCGCCATGGTACGGATGTTCTGCGCGCCGATGGAGTGCTGCGTCCAGCCGAGTGCGTACAGGAACGACGCGGTTTTGTCTTTCGCGCTGGTTTCGGCAATCAGCTCACACACCTTCAGGAAGTCCGCTTTCGGCGTTCCGCAGATGTTTTCGACCACCTCTGGCGTATAGCGGGAGACGTGCTCTTTCAGCAGGTTCCACACGCAGCGCGGGTGCTGCAGGGTCTTATCGCGCTTGGCAAAGCCGTTCTCATCCAGCTCGTAGTTCCAGCTGGTTTTGTCGTATTTGCGTTTTTCGGCGTCATAACCGCTGAACAGGCCATCTTCGAAGTGGTAATCCTCACGCACGATCAGGCTGGCGTTGGTATAGGCTTCGGTGTACTCGCGGTTATATTTTTCGTTGGTCATCAGGTACAGCAATACGCCTGACAGGAAAGTGATGTCAGTACCTGAACGAATAGGGGTGTAGAAATCCGCCACTGACGCTGTACGCGTAAAGCGGGGATCGATCACAATCAATTTCGCGCCGTTATGGATTTTGGCTTCCATCGCCCAGCGGAACCCGACAGGGTGCGCTTCAGCGGCGTTACCGCCCATCACCACGACAAGGTTGGCGTTCTTGATGTCGACCCAGTGGTTGGTCATCGCACCGCGACCAAATGTTGGAGCAAGACTTGCTACCGTTGGTCCGTGTCAGACACGCGCCTGGTTGTCGACCGCGAGCATACCGAGTGCACGCGTGAATTTCTGGGTTAAATAGCCGGTTTCGTTGCTGGAAGCAGACGCGCACAGCATACCGGTAGAGAGCCAGCGGTTAACCGTTACGCCCTCGGCGTTCTGAGGAATAAAGTTGGCATCGCGATCTTCTTTCATCAGTTTTGCGATGCGGTCAAACGCCTCTTCCCAGCTGATTTGCTGCCATTTGTCGGAGCCGGGCGCGCGATATTCTGGGTACTTGAGGCGGCTTTCTGAATGGATAAAGTCCACCAGACCGGCCCCTTTCGGGCATAACGCACCACGGTTGACCGGGTGATCCGGGTCGCCTTCGATGTGGAAGATAGATGCTTTGGCGTTTTTTGCACCGTCGCCGAGGCTATACATCAACAGCCCACAGCCGACGGAGCAATACGTGCAGGTGTTACGGGTTTCGCGGGTGCGCAGCAGTTTGTACTGCCGTGTTTCCGCCAGCGCTACGCCCGGGGCAAAGCCCAGCGCCGCTGCCGTAGTGCCTGCCATACCGCCAGCGCAGATCTTAAAGAACTGCCTTCTGCTGACCTGCATGGGTCACTCCTTCGTTAATTTCGACATTGCTTTATTGTTTTGCTTTGCGGTCAAAAAATCGCCGCAAAGGTGAAAATTTGCGTTAATCCCGCAGTTCCACGAGGGATATCGTCAGAATACCACAATGTCGGTAAGCCTGTTTCATTAGCGTTAAAACAAAGTGAGCGTATTATCACTACATTGATTATAAATTGTGATATATGTCACAGGACACCCGATTTATGTTAAAGAGGTGTAGCCGCGCCTGCATTGCGCCTCTCCCTAATGAGTAGGTAAACTGACGGGCAATGGGTGATGAAAAGTTGATCCATACTATGCGTAAGGCCTGCCGTTTGTGATGCAATAGCAGGCTCACTTCTGTGGTTGTTCAGGAATACCGTTGTGTTTAAACAAAACCGTGCTGCCCACGCGTTACCACTGCCTGCTGGCACTGTGGAACGGTCGGTACACAGACCGCCCCACATAACCCATGCCACGCCCGATTATCTGGCGGAAGAAGTACCCGTTGCCCTGGTGTACAACGGGATTTCGCATGTGGTGATGATGGCCTCCCCGAAAGATCTCGAGCTGTTCGCCATTGGGTTTTCCCTGTCGGAAGGCATTATTGCGCGTCCGCAGGATATCTATGGCATGGACGTGGTGCAGGCTTGCAACGGGCTGGAAGTCCAGATCGAGCTTTCCAGCCGCCGCTTTATGGGGCTGAAAGAGCGCCGTCGCGCGCTGGCCGGGCGTACCGGTTGCGGGGTGTGTGGCGTTGAACAACTCAACGATATCGGCAAGCCCATCGCGCCGCTGCCGTTCACCCAAACGTTCGATCTGGCGCACCTTGATAGGGCGCTGGAGCAACTGAACACAGTCCAGCCCATCGGGCAACTGAGCGGCTGTACCCATGCGGCGGCCTGGGTGTTGCCGTGCGGAACGATTGCGGGTGGACATGAAGACGTGGGCCGCCACGTGGCGCTGGACAAGCTGTTGGGCCGCCGGGCGCGCGAAAGCGACGTCTGGCAGCAGGGCGCCGCGCTGGTCTCAAGCCGGGCAAGCTATGAGATGGTGCAGAAAGCGGCGATGTGCGGCGTGGAAATTCTGTTTGCCGTGTCGGCGGCCACTACGCTGGCAGTGGAAGTGGCGGAGCGCTGCAACCTGACGCTGGTGGGGTTCTGCAAGCCGGGAAGAGCCACAATCTATACCCATGAACAGCGACTACTTGTTAATCAATAAATTTGAATAACGTAAGCAAATCCTTCCGCTTTTAGTTGGTCGGGATGAGGTCTATTATTTATCTCATCAAGGCACGGTGCCTTACCTAAACAACTTAATGAAAGGGTTTAAACATATGAACAGCATCAAAACTTTTGTCGCAGTTATCGCTCTGGCTACCTCTTTTGGTTCATTCGCAGCACAATCCGTGACGGCTACCGCCTCTACGCTTGATGGTGCAGAAGCTAAAATCGCCGCACAGGCTCAGGAAGCGGGCGCGTCCTCTTACAAAATCACCCAGGCGTTCTCCGGTAACCGCGTACACATGACGGCAGAACTGAACAAATAAGCCGTACAGCCGCTGTCCCAGGCTCTTCGGAGCCGGGACAGGTTCCCTCTCTCAGTGCAGTAACGCAATAAATCCCTCGTAATGCCCCACGCTCTCAATCCGCTGCGACGAATGGCGGCTTAACACACTCGCTAAAAAGCTAAAAATTTTCAGCTCTTGTCGATTCTCCGCGCTGGCACAGGCGATAAGCACATGCATAACGCTTTCACCGTTCACCCGAATCGCGCGTTCAAGCGTAATAAAATATCCCCGAAAGGGGCGTTGCACCTCGCTCCAGCAGTGGGGGATCGCCACATGATTCACCACCAGATTCTCGCCTTCCCGCTCGCGCTGACAGATGCGCAGGGCTTCATCCTGCGTAATAGCGGTTTTCTCAAGCAGCTGCGTGGTGACGGCGGTGATGATCTCGTCCCAGCTTTCGTCCGGGCCGTTCGTATAATGAAATGAACCTTCAGGCGGGAAAAAACGGTCGGGCTGCTGGCGGATAAACGCCGACGCGAGAAAATCTTTAATCTGCTCGATACCCGCCGCGGTAATGATATTGCGGATAGGCAGCACGTCTCGCTGGCTGTCATCCAGCAAATAGTGGCTGTTATTCACAATCAGGGCTGGCTGGCATTCGTCCTGAACTGCCGCCAGCGCCTCGGGCGTAAGCACCACCACCACCCGGCAGTTCATCACCTCCCGTTCTATGGCCATTTTATTGATGGTCGCAATGGCGTTTTGATCGGCAAGTAAAACGATTGGCGTCCATTCGCTATGGTGCCGCTCAAGCGCGCAGGCAAAATAGAGTCCCGGGAGATCGCTGTCGATAAGCGGTATATCCATTACCTTTCGCAGCTGATTGATAAATTTCACGCTCATATCAAACGCCGCAGGCCAGGCCGCTTTGAGATGATTCATCGAGCCAGGCCGGCTCTCGGGAAACCAGTTTGGCATGGCAACGCATCTTTTCAGGTGCGCGGTCAGTTCGTCCGTGAGCTGCGCATCAATCGCCTGCGGCTGGGCGGGGGAGGCCAGGGTGGTGAGGTGGTCCGCGACGTACTGCGGGGTTATCGCATTTGCACTGTGCTGTAAGCGGTCCAGCCTGCGGGACACCACGCTCAGGACGTCAGGCCCCGGCCAAAGCCCCGCCTGTTCACAGCACGCCTCAAGCGCGTTAATGTCAGGGCAACCGGTCGAAAGAATCGGGTGCTGGCGCAGCGCGTAAACGGCCAGGAGGACGCTGACCAGATAGTCGCCATGAATATCCGGCCAGGCCGTGAGCGTCTGGCAGCGTGCGTGCAGCCTGCCCAGGACCGCCGGGTTTATGCCCGGCAGCGGGTAGACCAGCGGATCTTTTTTGAAGAGGTTCGCCAGCAGGATAATGCGTTTGTCCTGATCGACGTCGACGAAGTACCCGGCGCCTGGCCTGCTGGCAAGGGTAAAGGCGCGCGCGTATCGCTGGCGGAGTCGCGGCAGGCGTTCCGCAATCCAGGCATCGGGAAGATTAAGCGCATCCGCCAGCTGCGCCCGGGTCGTGACCGGGCGGATCAGCAGCAACGCCAGCAACCGGTCATCATTATCATGACGCTGTAAAAGCTGGAAATACTGTTTCCTGTCAAAGATATCCAGTTGACACACCGCGCTGCCGGAGGCGCTGATCCGCGCCTTGCCGCCGAGGGTAAAATTGATGTAGTCGATATCCCGCAGGATGGTGCGGGCGGAAACGCCGGTTTGCTGCGCCAGCGTGCCCGGCGCGGCGGGCTGTGACTCCAGCGCATTGAGTAAGGCCAACTGGCGTTCATTGAGCATGACCGATCCTTAGCGAAAATCCGTGAGCGCGGCGACCTGCCTGTCATCCAGGGACATCAGCAGGTTATGCACCATCTTCAGCGCCGCGTCATAATCCTTTTCAGCGATCATACCGCTGTTGGCGTGCAGATAACGTGTCGGCAAGCAAAGTGCGACGACTGGCCGGCCGCCGCCCATCACGTTATAACGCCCGCCATCGGTCGCGCCGGTTTTCATGGTGCTGAACTGCAGCGGTGCTTGCGCGTTTTCCGCGCTTTGTTTGAGTAAAGCGAGCAGCTTCTGATTAGCAAAATAGCGTTTATCGAAAAGCATCACGCCGGGGCCGTGGCCGACTTTTAGCGGATATTTCACGCCGTCGATGCCGGGAACATCACCCGCGACGGCGGTATCAAGCACGATCACCACGTCGGGTTTGACGCACTCTGCGGAGGTTTGCGCCCCGCGTAAACCAACCTCCTCCTCGACGCTGCCCACGCCGTACAGGCGGATGTTAGGGTTATTGACGCCGATCAGCAGTTCGGCCATCAGGGCGCAGCCCACGCGGTTATCCAGCGCTTTGGCGAGGATTTTATCCTCTCCCCAGCGGGCAAAGTTGGCCTCGGGGCTGACAAAATCACCCATCCGAATACCGAGTTTTTCCACCTCTTCTCGGCTGTTCGCGCCAATATCGATAAACATATCCTCAATATTCATCGGCTGCTGCTTCTGCTTTTCGCTCAGCGCATGGGGCGCAACGGACCCGATAATACCCGGGATTTTCTTGCCTTCGCGGGTGCGGAGGGTGACCCGATGGTTAAGCATCGACTGGCCCCACCAGCCGCCGACGGTGTCAAACCGAATAAACCCCGCCTCGGTGATGTGGGTGACCATAAAGCCCACTTCGTCCATATGCCCGACGATAGCCACTTTGGGCCCGCGTGAACCTTTGCGGACGATGACGCTGCCCAGCCCGTCGAAGGTAAGTTCATCGGCATGGTGGTGCAGGGCGTTGATCAGGATGGTGCGGACTTCCTGCTCATCGCCGCTGACCGCGCTGGCATCACAGAGCGATTTCAGTAACTCAATGTTCATGTGCAACCTCCGGACGGGCGGCTTTACGCTTCAGCCACCAGCCCTTTAACACGATTATTAACGTAATGTTTATCGCCAGACCGATGCCCAGCACCAGATAGAACGCGCCCGCCGGAGACATCAGGCCAATCAGCGGGTCAAACACGCCCAGCCCCGGTGCGAGACGCTGGAGGCCAAACGAGAGGGTCAGCATGCCCGCAATGCCGCCGCTGAGGGTATTCGCGGTAAGCATTGGCAGCGGCGCCGCCAGCGCGTAGGGGATTGCCGGTTCGGTGGCTACGGTTGCACCCACCACGATGGCGCTGCTGGCCGCCGCTTTCTCCTGTTGGGTGAAAAGCCCGGGAGCAAGATAGGTTGCGATGCCCGCCGCGACGGGCGGCATCAGCGCGACCACGCCGACGATGGCGTACCAGTCGTAGATGTGTTTTTCCAGCAGCGAGAAGCAGAAAAACCACGCGGTTTTATTGACCGGGCCGCCCATGTCAAACGCCAGCATCGCGCCCACGAGGAACGCTGCGCCAAGCTTCATCGACGGCGGAATGGTATTGAGGAGATGCAGCAGGCCGCCCATCAGATCGGACATCAACGGGCCGATCGCGTAGTAAGTCAGCACACCGAAGACGAGAAGCGTCACAAACGGGATCAGCATAGAGCCGAGCAGCGGCTGCAGCGCCTTGCCGAGCCTGAGCTTGCGAAACCACAGCACGAAATAGCCGATAGCCAGTCCCAGCACGACCGCCCCGAGGAAACCCGCCCCGGACTGCGTGCCGAGCAGCCCTTTATCGTTCGCCAGATAACACACCAGAAAAGCCGGTGCGAACGCCGGTTTATCGCCAATCGACAGGGCGATGTACGCGCCCATAATCGGGATCATAAAGGTAAAGCCGAGATAACCGATGGACTCCACCACCCAGGCAAACGAAGGCGCCCCTTTCGCCATATCGGTATAGGGCAGGCCAAGCTGGACAAGCATATTGGCGAGTGCCACCAGAATACCGCCGCCAATCACAAACGGCAGTGCGGCTGAGACGCCCGCCATCAGGTGGCTCATCACGCTGCCTTTCTGCACATCCTGTTTGCCCAGCTTTACGGCGCTATCGGCAGTGAACCGCTGCGATTGCGTGGATAAATTGTCAAAAATAGCGTCGATATTCTTCAGCGCGTGTGAAATCGGGATCTGGAAAACCTGTTTCCCGGCAAAACGGGCGCGATCGTCGGCACTAAGCCCACGACCGGTTGCCAGAATCACGTAGTCCGCTTCACGGATAGACTCATCGCTCAGATGATTTTCCACCCCGCTGGAACCCTGGGTCTCAACCTGAATGGTATGCCCTAAAGCACGCGCCTTTCGCTCCAGCGCCTCGGCCACCATATAGGTGTGCGCAATGCCTGCCGGACAGTTAGTAATGGCGACAAGCCGTAACGTCGTTTCCATCGCTCGCTCCTATTCGCCCAACGTCTGGTTGAGCAGCGCCAGGATCTGGTGCCGATCGCCCTGCTTGAGCTGTGAAATAAACGCCGGATGAATGATCTTCCGGCACAGGGTGCCAATCATTTTCACCTGTCCGTCTTCCCCCTGTTGCGGCACGCCAAGGCAGATCCAGCAGGTTACCGCTTCGCCGTCGCTGGCTTTCCAGTCGACGCCCGGGGTGTTACGCGCAAACAGCACGAAGGGCTGCTTCACCGCAGGGCTTTTGCCGTGGGGTACGGCGACACCCGAGCCAAAACCGGTGGAGTGCAGCTTTTCGCGCAACAGAAGCGTTTGTAAGAACGCGCCTCGGTCGCTGACGAAGCCATTTTGCCAGGCCATGTCCGCCAGCGTTTTGAGGATGGAATAGGGGGTGTTGCCCTGGATATTGAGGTCGATACAGTCGGCTGTCAGGTGCGCCATCGTGTCACTCCGTTGAGAATTGCGTGACCTGATTCTACGGGGGCGGCGGCAGGAGGCTGAGCGTGAAAATGTCAGCCGGGCGTGACAAGACAGCACCGAACGGAAGCGAAAAAGTGTGGGCGAGGCCACATACCGGAGAGAACTGATTTTCCTGACGAATATGACATCGTCAGGAAGGGAGGGGGATTAATGAATACCGGCCAGCCGCAGCAGCGCCGTCACGATTGCCGCCGCGATAATCACCACGATCAGCGGCATTTTTCGCCAGGCTAAAAACACCGCAAAGGCCACGCCGAGCACGCGGGCCATGCCGGCGAAATGCTCCCCTTCATAGAAGGTGGTCGCCAGCGCCACGGAAAACAGCAGCACCGTCGCCGCATCCGACAGCAGCGCCTGAGAGCGTTCGGACAAGGCCAGCCGACTGCCAAGCTTCGCCCCGCCAAGGCGCATGAGGTAGGTTCCCGCCGAGAGGATGGCGATGCCAAGAATAAATAGCGTCATGTTTTCCATTATTTTTTCCTCGCGACGAGGCCCAGTAACGAGAGCAGTACCGGCAAGCCGGCCGGGGCAAACGGCACGGCGGCCAGCGACAGCACCGCGCCGCTGCAGGCGCGGATAAGCGTGGTGCGGTTTTTAAACGCCGGTACCACTAACGCCAGCAAAATGGCGGGGAAAACCGCGTCCAGGCCGATGGTTTCCGGGTCCGGCAGCAGTTTGCCGACCATCGCCCCCAGCAACGCGCCAAGAGGCCAGATGATGGCCACGCCCAGGCCGCACAGCCAGTAGGCGGCTTTACGCTGCTCGGGCGTGTTTTGCGACAGCCCAAATACCACGCTTTCGTCATTCATGATGTGGCAGCCCAGGAAGCTCAGGCCGCGTTTGCCGACCAGCTCGCGCACCGTGACGCCAAACGGAACGTGGCGGGCGTTAACCAGTAATCCCGCCGCCGCGGCCGCCAGCGGGTTACCGCCGCTCGCCACAATGCCGATAAACATAAACTCGGATGCACCCGCCAGCACGGTGAGTGACAGGACAAAGGGCACCCAGAGCGGAAACCCGTACGCCATCGCCAGCGATCCATAAGACATGCCGACGACGCCAACCGCCAGGCAGACCAGAACGATCGCTTTTATCGTGTCGCCTTTGAGGCAGGAGAGAGGATGCGTCATACAATTTTAGCCATATCGAACGTATTTCCATTATAATGAACGGATCAACGATGTTTTACAAGATGAACGAATCGTTCGTTTTAACAGAGTATAGGGCCGTTTATGACGCAGCCAATCAGCGTGATCGCCAAAAGTCTGGTGCGAGAACGCCTGCGAACCGGGCACTCACTGGCGGAAATTGCCCGCCGTGCCGGGATCGCGAAATCCACGCTTTCGCAGCTAGAGTCCGGCAACGGTAACCCGAGCCTGGAAACGCTCTGGTCGCTTTGCGTGGCGCTGGATATTCCCTTTGCCCGTCTGCTGGAGCCGCAGCTGCCCACGACACAGGTGATCCGCCGGGGAGAAGGAACCAAGGTGATTGCCGGGCAGGCCAACTATGAAGCCATATTGCTGGCGGCATGCCCGCCGGGGGCGCGGCGTGATATCTATTTGCTGCTCACCCAGCCTGGCGCAGACCGCATTTCCCAGCCGCATCCGCCGGGATCGGTAGAGCACATTATCGTGACCCAGGGCCGCGCGAAAGTGGGGCTACTGGATAACCCGGAGGAGCTGGGGGAAGGGGACTACATCTGTTATCCGGCAGACCAGCCGCATATCTTTAAGGCGCTGGAGCCGGACACGCACGCGCTGCTGGTGGCGGAACAAAATTAACGATCACGTCGTTAAAAGCCATGGCCAAATCGCCTGGGCTGTTTGCCACCACCGCCAGCAGCCCCGTGCCGCCTCATCTTCATGCCGTGGCGCGTTCGTTCCACGCGTCGCTATGCTGGATATTGCCGTCAACAATGCGCCAGGTGATTTTCTCATACTGCAAGCTGACGCTTTCGACGTGATTGATTTTGTCGTTGGCTGCGATTTTCACGTTTGGCACGCTACAGTTAACGCCGGTTACCTTTACGTTCTCCATAAATACGGTGTAATAACACACCTCCTGACCTGCATCGTTGATGTGATAGAACTTAATTTCTGCGCTTTTCAGCGCCTGGCCGGTGGCAGCGGCTTTATAAAGATAGGGAGTAGAACTATCCACTTCCTTTTCGATTCTCATTGAAGAGTGCTGACGCGTACCGGTGATCGCCCCATTAGCGCTGTCTACCGGCAAATTGACGCCATGACTCAGCCCGATAATCTCAATGCTTCCTTCGCGGTCTTTGACATCTACTGAGCCTTTGATATCTGCACCGCCATCGTCTTTGAGCCACATATAGGGAGGAATTGGCATGTTATGTGTTCCTTATTTTTTTGAGTAACTTCATTGTTAAGAGATAAATCACGGTGGTGAGCGTAAGGACGGTCAATATATCGAGGTTTGTATATGTCTCGTACATTGTTTCTGCATTCGCATCGCCATAGATGAATACGCAAATGGCCATTGCCACGTCATAATTGATATATGCTCTTGAGGGACCCAGCGAACGTCCAACCATGACGCTCATTAGCAAAAATAAGGCGATCTTAAGCAGTCTGACTCCCCATTTACGGGCAAGTATGGTTATATCCATCGCCTGTCACCTCGATACAACCGCGAGCCATAAGTGAACGCATGCAAGGAACCTGGATAAGGTTAGTACTCATCAAAGCGTTGCGGATCATTGCATAATCGGAGTTATGGGCGATTGTTATGCACCCTTCTGACATTGTACCCGGGTGAAGTCTGAACAATCCTCGGTTGACTTGATTGACCCATGTACCATCGTCGATCCCTAAATCGTCCTTGTATAGGGCAAACCACTCATCACGGCCAAATTCCGCACCTGATCTCACTTTGTTCCACTGGTCCTGCACCTTGGCCTTTAGTGAAGAGAAGGGCCCCCCGGTACCCCTGTCGACAATCCAGTATTTACCCAGTGGGATTGGTCCTGACCCTTTAATTGCTCCGCAGGCTTCCTGATTACGATAAGCTCCCTGCCCGGAGTGAGCCATAAAAACCCCGACCCCATACAGGTTAAAGGGCGCATAATCTGCGCCATTAAGTATCAACGTTCCGTGTAAGGCCATATTTACCCACCTCTTATTACACCCATCAACACTACTGTCATTACAGAGGCCGATAACGTCATCCTCATCTCGCCCTTGTCATGTGCCTGTTCGCTTAAGCGTATGCCCGATGCCGTTTTAGAAGGTAAAGGCCGATCATATTTACGCCCTATCGATGCCTTTTTGAGACATTGACCAGGCATTTTTTAACCAAATTAAGGGGAGTGAATGAAAACGCGAGAAAAGTGCCGTATGACTACCGGCTCTGTCAGCAAGACAGCGAAGAATGTGAATAACGGTTTGTCCCTTATTCCACGCGGGAACGATGCAAGTACCGTCTTATGACGCTGCCGCGAAGGCGGCAGCGTAAAACGCATTATTCCAGGTAAAACACCTCTTTCAACTCCGCGCTCACCGGGCTGTTGTCCGGGTTCGATGGCATAACCTCGCGCATATGTCTCCACCAGCGTTGGCAGACGTCGGTACTTGCTACCGCGTTCCAGCGCGCTTCGGATTCAATCTCTACGGTTGCGAACAGCAGGTGGCGTTCCTTGTCGAGATAGATGGCGTAATGATGCGCGCCGTGATCTTTCAGCACAGCTTCCAGCTCGGGCCAGATGGGATTGTGGCGGCGCGCGTACTCTTCGTGCGCGTCCGGGTTAACCTGCATGACAAACGCTTTGCGGATCATAATGCCTCCAGGTACAGCTCGCGGACCTCATCGCGGCTGGCGGTTCGCGGGTTGCAAGGTGCGCACGGGTCGGCGAGGGCTTTATCCAGCCAGCCTTCGATGTCCGCTTTGGTCACGCCGAGCTGGCTAAAGCCGGACGGAATGCCGACGCGGGTACTCAGATCGCGAATCGCCTGAATGGCTGACATGCTTGCTGCTTCATCGCTCATCCCGCGCGTATCGACACCCATCGCCTGCGCCACGCGGGCAAAGCGCGCCACCGCGTTCGGGCGGTTAAAGTTTTCGATGATCGGCAGCAGGATGGCGTTACACACGCCGTGCGGCAGGTTGTGCGTCGCGCCCGGTTGATGCGCCAGGGCGTGAACCAGACCCAGACCGGCGCTGTTAAACGCCATGCCCGCCAGATATTGACCGAACGCCATCTGCTCGCGGGCTTCAAGGTTATGGCCCTCGTCGACCGCTTTCGGCAGCCACAGGGTGATCAGGCGAATCGCTTCCAGCGCGTTGGCGTCGGTGAGCGGGTGTGCGCCCACGGAAACGTAAGCTTCGATGGCGTGGGTCAGGGCGTCCATCCCCGTCGCGGCGGTGACGGAAGCCGGAATATCAAGCATCACGCTGGCGTCGTCTACGGCAATATCCGGGATGATGTTCGGGTCGATAATTACCTCTTTCACCTGACGCGCGGAATCAATAATCACCGCGTTGCTGGTCATCTCCGCCGCCGTGCCGGCGGTGGTATTGATCGCCACCAGCGGCACGCCTGCGTTTTTCACCTTGCCGACGCCGGAGTAGGCAGTGGACGGGCCGGGGTTAGCGGTCAGAATTTTGATCGCCTTGGCGGTATCGATCGGGCTGCCGCCGCCGAAGGCGATCAGGTAATCACACTCCGCGTCGCGGAATGCCGCAAACCCCTGTTGCACCAGCGCTTCCGTTGGGTTCGGGAACACCTCATCAAACAGGTGATACGACATCTCGTGGGCATCCAGTGCGGTAAACAGGCTGTCGAGCAGGCCGAGTTTAACCAGCTGGCCGTCGGTGACAATCAGCGCTTTTCCCCACTGCTTGTTCGCCACCAGGTTGACCATATCGCCGATTGCGCCCGCGCCGTGCAGGCTGATTTTAGGAAGCGCCAACATAAAGCTCATGATAATTCTCCTTAATTACTGTGATTTTTATGCCCGGCGGCGCTGCGCTTGCGCGGGCCTGCGATCCGCAGGCCGGGTAAACGTAGTGCCACCCGGCTATGGAATCCGTCTTCGCTGCATCATCCGTCGCGTGATAATCGGCAGTGAAATCACCACGATCAGCATTGCGCCGACGATCACTGACATCACGATGCCGGGCACGTTTAGCAAGCTCAGGCCAAAGGTCACCAGCCCCATCAGGAAGGCGGCGATAATCACGCCGACCATGCTGCCGGACCCGCCTAAAATATTGACGCCGCCGAGCACCGCCATCGTCACCACCGCCAGTTCCCAGCCCATCGCGATCGTCGGGCGCGTGCTGCCCAGGCGCGAGGTGAGCAGCACCGAGGCGAGGCCCGCCATCAGCCCCACCAGCGCAAACAGGATCAGGTTGTGGCGTTTAACGTTGATCCCGGCATACCACGCGCCGGTCGGGTTATTGCCGATGGCGTACGTGCGGCGACCAAAGTTGGTGCGGTGCAGCACAAAGGCAAACACGGCTGCCAGCACGATAAACAGCGCAAACTCAAACGACAGCGCGCCCCAGACGTAGCCTTGCCCCAGCCACGCGAAGCTCTCCGGGTAGCTGTTCAGCGCCTGATCACCCAGCAGGATGTAGGTGATCCCGCGGTACAGGCTCATGGTGCCGATGGTGATGACGATGGACGACAGGTTAAAGCGCGTCACCAGAATGCCGTTGAACAGCCCGCACAGCAGCCCGACGCCTAATCCCACGCACACCAGCAGGGGCGTATCCATGCCCGCCGCCGCGCAAAAGCCCATCGCCGTAGAGCTGAGCGCGATGGTCGAGGCCACCGACAGGTCAATCTCACGGGCGATAATCAGCATCGCCATCGGCAGGACGATGATCGCCTTCTCGGTGAAGTTGAACGTCGCGTCGGAGAGGTTCCAGACGTTGAGGAAGTAAGGCGAGGCGAGGGCGTTGCCCACGAACACCGCCAGCGTAACGGCCAGCAGGAAACCTTCCCAGCACAGCAGGCGCTGGAGCAGGCCCGGCGCAGCAGGCACGTTTTTGATCTCTTCAGTGGTCATCATTTTGCTCATGATTTCACCGCCAGTTTCTGACGCGCCAGCGCCGCGTCGCGCAGGATCAGCCTGCCTTTACGTTTGTTGCCGCGTTCGTTGAGCAACACCGCAATGACGATCACCGTGCCGGAAATCGCCATTTGCCAGAACGGCGAGACGCCGATTACCGGCAGGGCGTTATTGATGACGCCGAGGAACAGCGCGCCGAACAGACAGCCGAGCACGCGCCCGGTGCCGCCCATGGTGCTGATCCCACCAATCACACAGGCTGCCACGACCTGCAGCTCAAAACCGTTAGCCACGTCGACATACGCAACGGCAAAGCGGGAGATCCACAGATAGCCGCAGAAGCCTGCCAGCAGGCCGGAAAGGCAGAAGCTGACGAACTGCATTTTTCCGACGTTGATCCCGGTGTAATACGCTGCGGTAGCGTTGCCGCCTGCGGTATACAGCGCGCGGCCGGTGCGGCTGTAGCGCAGGAAGTAGCCCACCAGCAGCAGCGCGGCAACGGCGCACCAGCTCAGTACCGGCAGGCCCAGCACCGCCGCGCGCGGCAGGCCGAGGAAGTCCGCGCTCATCTGGTTGGCGTTGACCCAGCCGCCGCCGGAAAGCAGAAAGATAATCCCGCGGTAGATGCTCATGGTGCCGAGGGTGACCACAATCGCCGGAATACCCAGCTTCCACACCAGCAGGCCATTAATCATCCCCATTACCAGCCCGAGCGCGCTTGCCAGCATCAGTAGCCCCCAGACGGGCACGTCCGGGTAGTGGAAGTTAATCAGCGCGACGATCATCCCGGTTAGCGCCAGGTTGGCCGCCATGGAGAGGTCGATGCCTTTGGTCAGCAGCACCATCATCTGCCCGAGGGCGAGAACGATCAGAATCGAGGTGTCATTGAATATCTCCACCAGGTTGCCCGGCGCGAGAAACGACGGCACGCGGCTGCCGATGGCGATAATCATCAGCACAATGACCGCGCCCAGCAGGGCTTCACGGTGTTTCATCAGTGAGTTAAGCATCACGCCGCCTCCTGTTTTACACCGCTGGCGGCGCTGACGATGGTTTCCGCCGTCGCGTCGCCCGCCTGATATTCGGCCACCATCAGCCCTTCGTGCATCACGATGATGCGGTCCGCCATGCCCATCACTTCCGGCAGTTCGGACGAGACCATAATCACCGCCAGCCCCTGACCCACCAGTTCAGACATAAATTGATGAACGGCGGCTTTTGAGCCGATATCGATACCTTTAGTCGGTTCATCGAGGATGATCACGGCAGGATGCGTCGCCAGCCACTTGCCGATCACCACCTTTTGCTGGTTGCCGCCGGAGAGGGTTTCCACCGCCTGTTTCCAGCTAAAGGCTTTGACCTGCAGGCGGGTGGCGTATTCGTCAGCCAGTCGCCATTCGCGTTCGTCATGCAACACGCCGTTCGGGTTAAGTTTGCCGAGCTGCGGCAGGCTGATGTTCTGCGCAATCGGCAGCGCGATAATCGCCCCCTGTTTCTGGCGTTCTTCCGGCACGCAGACAATGCCGGCGTTGATGGCGTCCGCCGGCTGGCGGAAATGCTGCGTTTTACCGTTAAGCACAATCTCGCCCGAGGACGGACGGGTGATGCCGGAAAGCGCCTGCATCAGCTCGGTACGCCCCGCGCCGACCAGCCCGTAAAAACCGAGGATCTCACCCTTGCGCAGGGAGAACGAGATATTGGCGAACTCGGTCGGGTGGCAAAGATTTTTCACCTCCAGCACCGTCTCGCCTTTTTCGCAGTCGACTTTCGGGAAGGTCTGGGTAATGGCCCGCCCGACCATCATCGACACCATCCGCTCTTCGGTGATCGTGTTTATCGATCCTTCCCCGACAAACACGCCATCGCGCAAAATGGTGTAGTGATCCGCCAGCTCAAAAATCTCGTCGAACTTGTGGGAGATAAACAGGATCGCTTTTCCCTCCTGCTTCAGGCGCTCCACTATCTGATAGAACTCGAGAATTTCATGCTGCGACAGCGCGGCGGTCGGTTCATCAAGAATCACCACCTGCGCCTCAAACGACAGCGCGCGGGCGATGGCGACCATATGACGCTGGGCGATGCTCAGGGTTTTCAGCGTTGCGCGCGGGTCGATCTGCACTTCCAGACGCGTGAGGATAGCCTGCGCCCGACGGTGCATCGCCGGCCAGTCGAGGGTGTTGAAAACGCCTTTACAGAGATACTGGCCGACAAAAATATTTTCGGTGACCGACAGTTCATCGAACAGCACCGTTTCCTGATGAATGGCGGTAATGCCGATCTTGTGCGCCGATTCCGGCGTCGGGAGATGTACAGGGATGGCCTTATAGAGGATTTCGCCCTCGTCAGGCTGATAAATGCCGGTCATCACTTTGACCAGCGTCGATTTGCCCGCGCCGTTTTCGCCGATAAGCGCGGTCACTTTGCCGGGCCACAGCGCAAGCTGCACATTCTCAAGGGCGCGCACGCCGGGGAAGACCTTGGTGATGCCCGAAAGCTGTAGCAATGGGGTCATGATAGTTCTCCGTTAGATCCCCTCTCCCCTCGGGAGAGGGTTAGGGTGAGGGGAGATGCGGCCTGATGCCCTCACCCCGACCCTCTCCCACAGGGAGAGGGGGAAAGGGTTAGAAAATCTTCGAGAACTTATCAATGTTGCTGGCATCGTAGACGAACGGCTCGGCCATCGCCCCGTTGCCGTCGGCATCCAGCTTCACTTTGCCGAGTTTGCCCATGCTGGCTTCGCCTTTGGTGGCGGTGCCTTTTACCAGGTCATCCGCCAGATAGGTGGCAGCGTAGCCAAGGTCAATCGGGTTCCAGATGGCAAAACTCTTGCTTGCCCCGGATTTCACCGCGCCCGCCATTTCAGACGGTAGACCTAAACCGGTGACGTACACTTTGCCGATCTTGCCCTGGTCTTTGACCGCCTGCGCGGCGGCCACAATGCCCACCGACGACGGCGAGACGATCACTTTCAGATCGGGCCAGGTTTTCAGCAGGCCGACCGCTTCGCGGTAGCTTTTGTCAGAGAGATCGTCGCCGTAGGCCACGGTCACCAGATTGACGGACGGGTACTTCGGCAGCACCTTTTTCATCTCCGCAATCCAGGTATTCTGGTTGGTTGAGGTTGGCGTGGCGCTCAGCACCGCCACGTCGCCTTTCTCGACGTTCAGCGCTTTTAGCGCGTCGACGGCAAGTTTGACGTTGGTTTCACCGATCAGAGCGTTGTTCGACGGGTTCAGGTGGATTTGACGCCCGGCCTTCGCCACGCCGGAATCCCACGAGACAACCTTGATGCCGCGCTGCATCGCTTTTTTCAGCACCGGCACGACCGCATCCGGATCGTTCGCCGAGATGGCGATCGCATCCACGCCCTGGGCGATCAGCCCGTTCAGCACTTCGATCTGCGCTTCCGCCGTGGTGGTGGTCGGGCCGGTATAAATCACTTTTACATCGCCTAACTCTTTGGCCGCCTCCTGCGCGCCAACGTTCGCTGCCTCGAAGAATCCATTCCCTAAGGACTTCGCCACGAGGGCGATTTTCACTTCTGCTAAAGCGGAACCGGACAACGCCAGTGCGGCAACGGTGAGGATCAAGCTTGTCTTTATTTTCATTGCTTTTACTCCACATGAGTCAGTTGTAGGGATTGCAGGTGGTTTTCGCCCCGTCTCAATGAGCGGGGCGCGATGTTTTTATGGGTACAATGCTAACGCTGACTGCATTGGGGTGACGCCGAAGCGTTTGCCCAGCGCGATCAGCTCTTCACGGGTGATGGTCTGCTTCATGCCGCCCATGGCGTAGACTTTCACCAGCACTTCAGCCGACTTCTCGGCGGTGTCGATCAGGCCAAAGGTTTCATCCAGCGTCGGGCCGCTGCCGAATACGCCGTGGAACGGCCACAGCACCAGGGAATGTTTTTGCATATCCGTCGCGGTGGCCTGGCCGATCTCGTCGGTGCCCGGCACCATCCACGGCAGAATGCCCACGCCGTCCGGGAAGACCACCAGACATTCGGTACTGCCTTCCCACAGCTTGCGGGTGATCAAATCCGAACTGTTTTCCAGCACGTAGGTCAGGGCAATCAGGTTGGTGGCGTGGCAATGCATGATCACGCGGTCTTTGCCCTGGGTCGCCTTGATGCGCTCGCAGTGGGAAAGGAAGTGCGCAGGCAGTTCAGAGGTGGGCACCGCCTCGTCCGTCAGCCCCCAAAGAATGTGGTAGCCTGCGCCGTCGCTGTCCACTTTCACCACCCCGAGGTTGGCCTGTGGATCAAGCTGTACGTTGCGGAAAAACTTGCCGGAACCGGTGACGATAAACGGCGTATTGGCAAGCAGCGGCATCGGCTGGCTCAGCGCGATATAGCGCGGCTGCGGGTGGAAATCGGCGACGTACGGCTCGATGTCCGCGTCGTCCAGACGCAGCGTCAGGTTGCCGCCGTTACGCTCGTCCCAGCCCTTGAGCCAGGCGTCGGAGGTGGCTTTGATCATGCCCTGGACGAACCAGGCGTTAGTGATGGTTTGCATAGTTTTCATTTCCAGTTATCGCGGTGAGAGTTTCCCCTCACCCTAACCCTCTCCCCAACGGGGCGAGGGGATGGTTTGCTCCCTCTCCCCTTGGGGAGAGGGCAGGGATGAGGGGGCAATTACCCGCGCTGGCTCAACACGTCTTTCTCATACGCCCGCACGTTATCCAGCCACTGGCTGCCCGCCGGGGCGTCGTGACGCTGGCAGTACATCTCCCACACCGCCTGCCACGGCAGGGATTTCTGCTCCTCCAGCAGCGCCAGACGGGCGGTGTAGTCGCCGTTTTCCTCCAGCTGCTTCAGCGCGGCGGTTGGCTCCAGCAGGGCGCGCAGCAGGGCTTTCTTCATATTGCGGGTGCCGATAACCCACGCCGCGATGCGGTTGATGGAGGCGTCAAAGAAATCGAGGCCAATGTGCACGCGGTCGAACAGGTCGTGGCGGATGATTTCGCTGGCGATTGCCTGAGTTTCGTCATCCAGCAACACCACGTGGTCGCTGTCCCAGCGCACCGGACGGCTGACGTGCAGCAGCAGGCGCGGCACGTAGAGCATGGCGGCGGAGATTTTGTCGGAGATCACCTCCGTCGGGTGGAAGTGACCGGCGTCCAGGCACAGCGCGGTCTGGCGGCTGGTAGCGTAGCCCATGTAGAACTCGTTCGAGCCGACGGTGTAGCTCTCCGCGCCGATGCCGAACAGCTTGCTCTCCACGGCGTCGATGTGGTGCGCCGGGTCCAGTTTTTCGCTGATGGCTTCATCCAGTGCGGCCAGCAGGCGCTGACGCGGCGCCAGGCGGTCAACGGTGATGTCCTTCATGCCGTCCGGGATCCAGATGTTCATCACTGACGGCGTGCCGAGCTGCTCGCCGAAGTACGCCGAGACGCGGCGGCTGGCTTTGACGTGGTCAATCCAGAACTGGCGGATTTCATCGTTGGCGTGGGCGAGGGTAAAGCCATCGGCGCTCAGCGGGTGCGAGAAGCAGGACGGGTTAAAGTCCAGCCCCAGCCGGTTGGCTTTGGCCCACGCCACCCAGTTCGTAAAGTGTTCCGGTTTGATCTCGTTACGCGCCACCGGCTCGTCGGATTCGAGATAGATGGCGTGCAGATTCAGGCGTTTTGGCCCCGGGATCAGGCTCAGCGCCAGCTCCAGGTCGGCACGCAGTTCGCTGGCGTTGCGCGCTTTGCCCGGATAATTACCCGTTGCCTGAATGCCACCCGTCAGCGAACCGCCTGGGTTCTCGAAACCGGCGACGTCATCGCCCTGCCAGCAGTGCATAGAGACGGGCAGACGGTCGAGCTGGCGCAGCGCCGCGTCGACATCCACGCCGACGGCGGCGAAACGCTGTTTAGCCAGGTCCCAGGCTTGTTCAAGTTGAGTGGTCATGCGCAAAGCTCCTTAGTCAGTCGTTTTTGCTGAAACTGCGCCCGGTAGCGGGCAATGTCATGGCAGGGATGGGGAGTGAAGGTGGTCAGGCCATAGTTGTCGGCCACTACCGAGCGGAAATCGTCGACGCTCGCCAGTTCGTCCAGGGTCATCAGCTGAATGCCGATATTGCCGAGCGTGGAGGCCTCAACCGGCCCGGCGACGACGGTGATCCCGCAGGCGTCGGCGCAAAGCTGGTTCAGCAGCTGGTTCTGGCAGCCGCCGCCAACGATGTGCAACCGGCTGAACGGCCTGCCGCGAAGGCTCGCCAGTTCGTCGAGAATGTCGGCATACAGCAGGGCGAGGCTGTCAAAAATACAGCGCGCCAGCTCGGCAGGGCGGGACGGCACCGGCTGGCCGGCCTCGACGCAGGCGGCCTGGATCTCGGCGCTCATGTGCGCCGGGTTGATAAAGCGGTCGTCATTGGGGTTGATCAGGTACGTGCAGGCCGTCAGCTTTTCGGTTTCTGCAATCAGCGAGGCCAGGTCGGTGATGTTCTGCTCTTTCAGCACCCGCTGGAGCAGCCACAGCCCCATGATGTTCTTTAACACCCGGTAACGGCCTTCTGCGCCGCCCTCGTTGGTGATGTTCGCCGCCAGCGCGGCGTCGCTGGTGTAGGGCATTTTGCTCTCAAAACCCATCAGCGACCAGGTGCCGGAAGAGAGATACGCCGCGTCTTTGTCGGCAAGCGGCGCGGCGATGACCGCGCTGGCGGTATCGTGGCTCGCCACGGCCACCACCGGGATCGGATTGCCCTGCGGGCAGAGCCACTCGCCAATCACATTGCCCGGATGGGTCGGCGTGCCAAACCACGACGGCGAGGCGCCCGTCCAGGCCAGCAGGTTTTCGTCCCAGTTATCGGAATTGATGTTCACCAGTTGCGTGGTGGTGGCGTTGGTGTATTCCCAGTTCAGGTTGCCGGTCAGGCGGTAGCTGAAGTAGTCGGGGATCAGCAGGGCGTGCGCCGCCTTTGCGGCCAGTTCCGGCTGCTGTTCGACCAGGGCGCGCAGCTGATACAGGGTGTTAAACGGCAGGAACTGAATGCCGCTGCGCCCGTAGATCGTCTCTTTACCCAGCTGGGCGATGGCATGCGCCATGACGCCGTCGGTACGGCTGTCGCGGTAAGAGACGGGTAGGCCGACGCGTTCGCCAGCGTCGTCCAGCAGGACGTAATCCACGCCCCAGGTATCAATTCCGATGCTGTCGATACGGATGCCGTCATTGCAGACACTCTCAAGCCCGGTACGGATTGCCGCCTCCAGGCCGTCAATGTCCCAGGTATCAAAGCCGTCCCGCTTTTGCAGACAGTTGGCAAAACGGTGCATTTCGCGAAGCGAAAGCGTGCGCTGGCTACGGTCCCAGGTCGCCAGCATTACGCGGCCGCTGGATGCGCCTAAATCGACAGCCACACAATGGCGAAAAGTCATGGTCACGTCCTTTCTCAAGTCATTAGCGGTGAGTGTAAGAAAGGGAAGAAAAAGGCACCTTCTCGCCAGTGACAGGGCAAATCGCGCGCTGGCAAGAAAGCAAAGGTGAACGTGAGGCAGTTCACAGTTTCCAGTAATGACGGGGTTTTCAGGCAGTGTGACGCTTACCGCATTTCCCGATCTTTCCGCCCGTTTCTTGAAAAACGGACAGCTTTTGCGAGGTTTGCTGCTGAAAATTTAAGGTGCGTGCGCCGGGCCTTAATTACTATTTTGAGAACTTTTCTCATTGGTGGGGGCCGTTATGACCGTACTACACAGCGTGGATTTTTTTCCTTCGGGCGGATCGCCTGTCGCGATTGAGCCACGGCTCCCGCAGGCAGCGTTTCCGGAACATCATCATGATTTCCATGAGATTGTGATTGTTGAGCACGGCACGGGCATTCACGTCTTCAACGGCCAGCCGTACACCATCAGCGGTGGCACGGTCTGCTTTGTACGCGATCACGACCGGCATTTATACGAACATACCGACAACCTGTGCCTGACCAACGTGCTGTATCGCTCGCCGGATGCGTTCCAGTTTTTGTCCGGGCTTAATCAGCTTTTGCCCCAGGAGAAAGACGGGCACTATCCGTCGCACTGGCGGGTTAATCAGTCCACGTTGCAGCAGGTGCGCCAGCTGGTGAGCCAGATGGAGCAGAGCGAGGAGGGGCTGGAGACGCACGTTGTTGCCACGCGTGAACTTCTGTTTATGCAACTGCTGGTGCTGCTGCGCCGCAGTAGCCTGGTGGAGGGGCTGGAAAATAACGCTGCGCGCCTTAACCAGCTGATGGCCTGGCTGGAAGATCACTTTGCTGAGGATATCTGCTGGGAAACGCTGGCGGATGATTTCTCGCTGTCGCTGCGTACCCTGCACCGCCAGCTGAAGCAGCACACCGGGCTGACCCCACAGCGCTATCTTAACCGCCTGCGTTTAATCAAGGCCCGGCATCTGCTGCGCCACACGGATGAAAGCGTCACGGACATCGCTTATCGTTGCGGTTTCGGCGACAGTAACCACTTTTCGACGCTGTTTCGCCGTGAATTCAGCTGGTCGCCGCGCGACATTCGCCAGGGCAAGGACGCGTCGCTTCAGTAACGCGAGGGCAATCACCGTTTTTTCGCCGCAAAAAGGCTAATAATGTCAGGTTATTCGCCCGTGAGGTTGTGGTGTGGCTGCTCAGTTAATTCTTCGCAAAGATGATTTTTTTGCCTCCGCAGGCCAGGCCGTTGCGGTGGCCGATCGCTATCCGCAAAACGTCTTTGCCGAACACACGCATGAATTTTGCGAGCTGGTGCTGGTGTGGCGGGGCAACGGCCTGCACGTCCTTAACGACCGGCCTTACCGCATTACGCGCGGGGATCTGTTTTACATTCGCGCCGAGGACAAACACTCCTACGCCTCGGTGAACGACCTGGTGTTGCAGAACGTCATCTACTGCCCGGACAGGCTCAAACTCAACGTCGACTGGGCCGCAAACATTCCGGGGTTTGTTGATGCGAAGGGCGCACCGCACTGGCGCTTAAGCAGCAACGGCATGACCCAGGTCCGGCAGGTGATTTCCCAGCTTGAACAGGAGAGCCTGAAAAACGATCCCGAGGCTAACCAGATGGCGGAGCTGCTCTTTGCCCAGCTGGTAATGACCCTCAAGCGCTATCGTTATGCTACCGACAACCCCTCCGCCACCACTCAGGAGGCGCTGCTTGATAAGCTCATCACCCAACTTGCGGGCAGCCTGAACAAGAGTTTCGTGCTGGAAAAGTTCTGCGAGCAGGAGCAGTGCAGCGAACGCGCGTTACGCCAGCAGTTCCGCACCCAGACCGGGATGACGGTGAACCACTATCTGCGCCAGCTGCGCATCTGCCACGCTCAGTATTTGCTCCAGCATACGGAGCTGATGGTGAGTGAAGTGGCGATGCGCTGCGGCTTTGAGGACAGCAACTACTTTTCGGTGGTGTTTAACCGCGAGGTGGGGATGACGCCGGTACAGTGGCGTCATCGTAGTCGAAAGGCGGCGTGATCAGTTCGCCATGCCGAGGCCAACAATGTTGGCGGCGATAATAATCACCACGCAGCCGAGGCTCAGCACGCCCACCGGACGACGCCCGGCGTTGTTCCACTCCTTCAGCACCAGCCCCACCAGGCCGCCGCACAGCACGTAGAAGCTCATGTGCAGCATCCAGCTCATGTAATCGTACTGCGCCGGAATGCTGGCGTGGCCCCAGGCGTAGAAGAAGAACTGCAGATACCACATCAGCCCACCCAACGCGGAGAGCAGCACGTTGGTTACGATCAGCGGTTTTGCCAGCGAGAAGTCGGCTTTTACCGACAGGTTCTTCACTTTTGCCAGACGAATAAAGCAGAAGCCCAGGTTGACCAGCGCGCCGCCGCCCATGATCACCACGTAGCTTGGCAGGGCAACGTACAGCGGGTCGACGCCCAGCGCGGCGGCGGCTTCGTGCATCGGTTTGGCGGCGTTCATGGCGAAGGACATACCGGCGGAGAAGATGCCGCACATTACCGCCAGCAGCAGCCCTTTCTTCAGGTTGAAGTCCTCGGCTTTGATGCCCATCTTGCGCTCTTTAAGCTGGCCCGCGCGGGTCACGATGCCTACGCCGATCACCGCGACCAGCACGCCCAGCAGCGTCATGCGCCCGCCTTCGGTATTGATCAGCACGTCGAAATTGCCGTTGAGGATTGGCGTCATCAGGGTGCCGACAATCAGCGTAATGCCAATCGCGATGCCGATACCCATCGACATGCCGAGGTAGCGCATGGTGAGGCCATAGTTGATGTTGCCGATGCCCCACATCGCGCCAAACAGGAAGACCGGCAGCAGGGTAGAGGCGCTGAAGGAGGAGAAATAGCCCCAGAAATCGGGCAGGAGCATGGCGCTGATGGTCCACGGCAAAATCAGCCATGACACCGTACCGCCGACGGACCACATGGTTTCCCATGACCAATGTTTAACCTTTTTAAACGGGGCATAGAAACAGGCTGCACTGGCTGCGCCTATCAAATGCCAGAAAATACCCATCGTAATCGCATGATTCATTTTTACATCCTCATCGTTTTTATAGTCGGTGGCTGCCCGCCGACTTGATGAGTGTAAAAATTAGGCGGTTTGGGAACCTTCAGAAGGTTGCCGCACTTTTGTTCAGGATGGCAATCAGCACGTTAACCGCGTGAGCAGACTCACAATTTCGCGATGAGAGGGAAAATGAATAACCTTATAAAAACTACGGCATTGATAATCATTTTCAATATCATTTAATTAACTATAATGAACCAACTGCTTACGCGGCATTAACAGCTGTGCCGCCCGACACTAATGGAGAGGATTATGAGTTATACACTGCCATCCCTGCCGTATGCCTACGACGCACTGGAACCGCATTTCGACAAGCAGACGATGGAAATCCATCACACTAAACACCACCAGACCTACGTGAACAACGCCAACGCTGCGCTGGAAAGCCTGCCAGAGTTCGCTAGCCTGCCGGTTGAAGAGCTGATCACCAAACTGGACCAGCTGCCAGCAGACAAGAAAACCGTTCTGCGTAACAACGCAGGCGGCCACGCTAACCACAGCCTGTTCTGGAAAGGCCTGAAAACCGGTACCACCCTGCAGGGCGACCTGAAAGCGGCTATCGAGCGCGACTTCGGTTCCGTAGACAACTTCAAAGCGGAATTCGAGAAAGCCGCTGCGACCCGTTTCGGCTCTGGCTGGGCGTGGCTGGTCCTGAAAGGTGACAAACTGGCGGTGGTTTCTACCGCAAACCAGGACTCCCCGCTGATGGGTGAAGCGATCTCTGGCGCATCCGGTTTCCCAATCCTGGGCCTGGACGTTTGGGAACACGCTTACTACCTGAAGTTCCAGAACCGTCGTCCAGACTACATCAAAGCCTTCTGGGACGTGGTGAACTGGGACGAAGCTGCAGCACGTTTCGCTGCGAAAAAATAAGGTTGCATTGACGCCTGTGAGAAGCGAGTCTGATGACTCGCTTTTTTTGTATCTGAAGGAGTAGAGATGCACTACCCGGTCAACGTGTTTACAGGCAAGGTAACGGAATACGAAGGCAGCCGCCCGAGCGCCATCGCCAAAGTGCAGGTTGACGGCGAGTTGAGCCTCACCGAGCGCGGTCTCGTGGGCGATGAGCAGGCCGAAAAGAAAATTCACGGCGGGCCGGAGCGCGCGCTGTGCCACTATCCGCGCGAGCATTATGCTTACTGGATGAGTGAATTCCCCGAGCAGGCGGAGCGCTTCGTCGCACCCGCCTTTGGCGAGAACCTCTCTACCGAGGGGCTGACCGAGCAAAACGTCTTTATCGGCGATATCTTCCGCTGGGGCGATGCCCTGATTCAGGTGACGCAGCCGCGCTCGCCGTGCTTCAAGCTGAACTACCATTTTGGCATTGAAGATATGTCCGCCCGGCTGCAAAGCGCCGGTAAAACCGGCTGGCTCTACCGCGTGGTGCTGGCGGGGAACGTTTCGGCGGATGCCCCGCTGGCGCTCGTTTCACGCGTGAGTGATGTGTCGGTGTACGACGCCTGCGCGATCGCCTGGCATATGCCCTTTGACGATGAGCAATATCATCGCCTGCTGTCAGCGGCAGGGCTATCGACAAGCTGGACCAGAACGATGCAAAAGCGGCGTTTAAGCAACAAAATTGAGGATAATTCGCGAAGATTGTGGGGAAGATAATCCCTTCTGGCGAAATGCAGGCCGGGTAAGGCGAAGCCGCCACCCGGCTTTTTTGTTGGCATCTTGCGTGAATTTGCCCGGTGGCGCTGCGCTTACCGGGCCTACAAAACGAACAGCTACGAACGCTTATACAACGGCAGCCACAGCGTTAACCGCAGTCCACCCAGCGGGCTGTCGTCGGCTTTCACCCAGCCACGATGCTGCTGCATGGCGGTTTCAACAATCGCCAGCCCCAGCCCCGTGCCGCCGGATTCGCGGTCGCGCGCCTCGTCGGTACGGTAGAACGGACGGAAAATCTGTTCGCGATCTTCCGGACTCACGCCCGGGCCGTCGTCGTCCACGATGATGGTGATCCCGTCTTTATCCACCGAGAACGCCACCTCAATCTTCGTGTGCGAGTAGCGCAGGGCGTTACGCACGATATTCTCCAGCGCGCTTTCCAGTGCGTTAGGGTTACCGTAAAGCGGCCATGGGCCTGGCGGGAAGTTAACGGTGAACGATTTCCCCATCTGCTCGGCTTCGAATGCCGCGTTATCCAGCACCTCATGCCACAGATGGTTGGCTTTGACCGTTTCGCTCACCAGCGCGTTTTTCTGCTGGTTGCGCGACATCACCAGCAAATCGTTGATCATGCTGTCCAGACGATGCGCTTCGGTTTCAATACGCTCCAGCTCTTTGCTCTCGCCGCTGCGGCGGCGCAACAGCGCGGTGCCAAGCTGCAGTCGCGTGAGCGGGGTGCGCAGTTCGTGGGAGATGTCCGATAGCAGGCGTTGCTGCGCGGTCATCATGCGGTCAAGGGCGCTCACCATCTGGTTAAAACTGGTCCCGGCGGCCAGGAATTCCTGCGGCCCGGCTTCCAGCTCGGGATGTTGTCTCAGGTTGCCCTGAGCCACTTCGTCGGCGGCGTTTTTCAACTTACGTGCCGGTTTCGCCAGGCTCCACGCCAGCCAGAGCAGCAGCGGCGAGCTGAGCAGCATAGTCACAATCAGCAGCAGAAGCGGGCGGTCGAACAGCAGGTTGATGAAATCTGTCTGGGAGCTGCTCGCAGGGCGAATCAGATAGAGCTGATAGTTATCCTCCCCGTCTCTGACGGAGAAAGGCCCTACCATCTCAACCCGGCCATATTTTTTCTTCTGAGGGTGGTCGGCGTTATCCGCCTGGCCAATGAAGTTGCGGATGATCTGCATTTCATTGCGATCGGCCCCAATGACGCGGCCTTCGCTGGTCACCAGCAGAAGACGTTGTCCGGGCGGCGCCCACTTGTCGATAGCGCGAAACAGCCTGCGCCACCACATCAAATCGTTTGGCGGATCGTTTGCCAGCTCGGCTTCGACGTGTTGTTCGATCATCACGCCCTGACGTTGCTCACTGTCGAGAAGCTCCGTCATCTGGCGTGAGTCGAGTTTTGGCAACATCAGTACGAGCATTAAAACCAGTGCCAGCGTCAGCCAGAAGATGGCGAAGATGCGGGCGGTTAAGCTGCCTATCATGAAGCGGAAACCATCAGATAACCGCGACCACGTAGGGTTTTAAACCACGGGTGACCGTCTTTACGCTCCGGTAATTTACGGCGCAGGTTAGAAATATGCATGTCGATGGCGCGGTCAAACGGCGTGAGACGTTTGCCCAGCACTTCCTGACTCAGGTGTTCACGCGATACCACCTGGCCGAGATGCTGCGCCAGCAGATAAAGCAGGGTGAACTCGGTGCCGGTTAATTCCAGCGTCTGGCCGTCAAAGCTGGCTTCCTGACGACCCGGGTTCAGGCTCAGGGAGTCCACTTCCAGCGTCGGCGAGCTGTTGTCCGTATTTTGCTGCTGCTCGCTCCAGTGGGAACGACGCAGGATTGCGCGAATACGGGCCACCAGTTCACGGTCGTTGAACGGTTTCGGTAAATAGTCATCCGCACCCAGCTCAAGGCCAAGGACACGGTCAAGTTCGCTGCCGCGTGCGGTCAGCATGATAACGGGGGTCTGGTGCGTCTGGCGAAGCTCTTTCAGCGTATCAATGCCGTTTTTCTTCGGCATCATAACGTCGAGCAAAAGTAGATCGATGCTGTCATCAAGGAGACTCAGCGCCTGCTCACCATCGTGGGCAACCAGAACGTTGAAACCTTCCATGTCGAGCAACTCCTTTAAAAGGGAAGTCAGCTCTCGGTCATCATCAACTAACAGAATTTTATTCATTGTTTAAATACCTCCGAGGCAGAAATTACGACATCAAGGCTATCTAATCCATGACTTTACGTTGTTTTACACCCCCTGACGCATGTTTGCAGCCTGAATCGTAGACTGTCTCTCGTTGAATCGCGACATGAAAGATTTTGGGAGCAAGTGATGCGCAAAGTTACCGCTGCCGTCATGGCCTCAACGCTGGCCTTCAGTGCGTTTAGCCAGGCTGCTGTAGCTATCATCGGCGATACCGGTTCCTCGCAGGAGGGCGCAGCGCAGAATAGCAGCCAAAGCCATATGTTTGACGGCATAAGTTTAACCGAACATCAACGCCAACAGATGCGAGATCTGATGCAGAGGGCACGACATGAGCAGCCCCCTGTTAATGTTAGCGAAATGGAGACAATGCACCGCCTTGTCACCGCAGAAAATTTTGACGAAAGCGCTGTACGCGCTCAGGCCGAAAAAATGGCTCAGGAACAGGTTGACCGCCAGGTAGAGATGGCGAAGGTCCGCAACCAGATGTTCCACCTGCTATCGCCCGAGCAGCAAGCGGTTTTGAACGACAAACATCAGCAACGAATGGACCAGTTGCGTGAGGTTGCACGGATGCAGCGAAGCTCAGAAACAACGTTTTTCAGTAGCAATAGCAGCACCCGTAGTAACCAGTAAACCCTGTTTTCCTTGCCATAGACACCATCCCTGTCTTCCCCCACATGATGTGGGGTTTTTTTTTATCAGGTACTTAGAAAAAATCCCTTATAAATCAATCCATGCTGTAACCGCCAGAAGCGGCTACAGCGGGTTATAGTGTTTGGCGGCGTAGTCAACGTGTAGTCAAATTGCCAACCCTCCACCTAGTGGGTTTAACGTTACCGCGTGCTTAAGATAATCAGGCGCAAGGTGAGCATAAACCATCGTCTGTTGTATGCTGGCGTGCCCTAGAATCTGCTGTAGCGCAATAATATTCCCCCCGTTCATCATGAACCAGCTTGCGAACGTGTGCCGGAGCACATGCGTGGCCTGTCCGCGCGGTAAGTCTGGTTTAACCTGCCTGAGCCGTTCGCAGAAGTTTTCATAGTCAACTTTGAACAGTGGGCCCGTGTCGCTGGTCTTGATCTCTTTTTCCAGTTCTTCCGATATCGGAACTGTTCGCTTTTTCCCGTTTTTGGTTTTGAGGAACGTTACGCGCCCGTGGTTAACCTGTTCACCTCGCAGCGTGCTGCCCTCTCCCCATCGTGCGCCAGTGCTGAGACATACCAGAGCTACGCGCCGATCGTCACCGGTCAAAGTTTCCAGCAGCCTGCCGATCTCTAACTTTGTTAGATAGGTCATGGCGGGCGGTGTTTCTTTCAGCGGTTCCAGACCCTTACAGGGGTTTTCCTTCCTGAACTCTTCCAGTTTGATCAACGCGCTGAACATGCCGGAAAGCCGGTATATATCGCGGTTAATCGTAGCCGCGCTGATCCCATCATCCAGCCTCTGGCTGCGGTGCTGCGCTATTGTGCGTTTGCTCAACCGGTTAACGGCCGGATCTCCCAGCGCCCTGATCGTTTTATTCAGGTGTCGCTTCTCAATTTCGCCATTTTCCAGAGTCTGCCCGTACAGCAACCACCAGGCCTCTAACAACTCGCTTAAGGTGCGGCGATCTACGCTCGCGCCCAGCCATTCTTTTTTGTCGGCGTTGACCAATACATAACGCTCAAAAAGTACAGCTTCTTGTTTCTTATCGAATCGCCTGCGGATGCGTTTTCCATTACGCCCACGCGGGTAAACGTCTACTTCGTATTGACCACCTTCGAGCTTCTTAATCGACATAGCGAAGCCCTCCAGTGCAATTGTCATTTTGCGCTGATTGTTCTAGCGCAAAGAAAAACCAGATTTTTAGCCAGCCTTCGGCCTTGATTGGCGTGATGTTGTTCTGTCTTGCCCATCAGGGGAGAGAGTCGGGGCTATTTGCCCGGCCTGTGGTGCGGTGGTGCCAGTCATTAACCAAAGCGTGTATTTCTGAAATCGGGGGTGTTCGGTGATTTTGCTAAGAACATTCCAGCCAGGGTCTTGATACCCGGCTTCGATCTTCTTGAGGGTACTTAGCGGGATGCCTGAAATATCAGATAGCTGTGATTGATTCAGCCCCTCGGCGCTACGAATCAGCTTTAGTTTCTCTTCAAAGTTCATTGACACGGTTCCATTTTCGAACTAGATTTCACACACAAGAAGTTCGTATATGGAACTTCTTGACCGAATGAACAGCCGCCAGAAGCGGCTACAGCCAGCTATAGGCGGCTGAACATTGAAGAGGATTATTGCACATGAAAGACAAATACCCAGAGGGCTACATTGAATTGCGTCACCCTGTGGACGCAGTGCCAACCCCAAAATTTGCCGAAATGATCGGTAAATCCGCCAACGCAGTGGGCGACATGGTTCGTGACGGTAAGTTGCCGGTTGTCCAGATGAAGAACCCGGAAGCCCTTACAGGCCGTTCAGAAAACTGGATCTACATCCCAGAATTTAACCGCGCTATGCGTGACGCATATTTCAACCGCCCGAAAGAGCAGCGCGACGCTTGGTTACTGTGGATCGGTCTTTGAGGTTATCGCGATGAGCCAGAAAACAGCTAACCACGAAAACCGGGTGCGTGAATGTAACAATATTCTGGACACCCATTTAAAAGATATGCAAACGGGCTTCATGATTCGCACCAATAGCGGCGAGTTTATGATCAGGGATAAAAAGCTGATTAAGAAAATAACCAAAGACGTGGCGCGCCATGTTGATGGTGAATTGCTTAAATTGGGAATGTGAGGGGGCTTTTGTGGCTGTGCAATTAATACAGTTAAGTCGTCACTCATATTTATATCGTGGCTTCACGATTCAAAAGTGCCCGCGTAATCCATTTACGTTTAAGCACTCTTATCGTATTTCCAGCAATGGCGATTATTACGGGCGTGACTTTGCTTTAGCGGAAGCCATGCGCACGGTTGATCAGATGTATAAGCAAGGGGGCAGTAATGCACGATGAAGGCCCATCACTGGCAAGCCTGCTTAAGCACGGGTGCCAGGTCACACACTTCAAGAACTCACGCGGCTGGATGGAAACGCCGGACGGAAGATTTTTTAAGCCCGAACCGGCGAAGGTTCAATTTATCAAAGGTAAAAATAAACCGTTTATTTATACCCAAAAAATAAATAAAGGCTTCCTACTTACACTGGCTGAATTATTTAAAAAGCTAATTAAGTAATTCGGTTTTAAAAAATAAACTCTGTTTTCTCAGCCTCTTTATTAAGTGGTGGCGGTTCAACTCATTCTTTTTTTGAGGAAGAGATAATGACCAGACGTGATCAATATAGCTTCATTTTGCATGTTCTTTTACCTGCTATCGAAAATGAAGGTTTAACCATTAAAACCCGCCGTGATGGTGAGTTAACCCTTTCTGCCAGTGGGTCAGTAACCACTAATTTTATCAGCAACCTGCGCCAGCACTGCATTGAAGAATTGCAGCGCCCTTCTATTCCCGCTTCCCCATACGGAGTTTAACGCGATGAAACATGTAATGATTGATATTGAAGCTTTGGATAAAAAGCCAACTGCGGCGATTGTCTCTCTTGCTGCGGCTGTATTTGATCCCATGACTGGCCGTGTTGATGCGTCAATGTATCGCACCGTCAACATTGAAAGCAGCGAGGCAGCAGGCGGCACCATCGGCGCAGATACTGTGAAATGGTGGTTTAAGAAGTCCCGCGAGGTTCAGGCCGCTGTATTAAGCGATCAGGCTGTGCAGTTGGGCGTTGCCCTCGCTGACCTGAACTTGTTTGTTCTTGCGTATTGCGATGCTGATTCGGTAAAGGTTTGGGCGCGTGGCACTGACTACGATATGCCGATCATCAGCCACGCGATGCAGTCTCTTGGTATCCGGCCAGTATGGAGTTTCTGGAACGTTCGGGATGTTCGCACGGTTGAAGAAATATCTTTAATGGTTTGCGGGTACGCCTCCCGCCGTTTAGTTGATGAGAATAAGCACAATGCTGCCGCTGACGTCTGGAACCAGATTGCGCAGCTTTCTGACAATCTGAAAGCTATTGCAGCCGCTGGGAATGATAAATCGGCGGAGGCGGCATTATGATCCGCCCGTTCATCAAATGGGCAGGGGGGAAAACCCGTGTCCTTCCTGACCTGCTGCCGCACTTTCCTAAAGCCGACTGTCTGATCGAACCGTTCGTAGGCGGCGCATCGGTATTTCTGGCGACTGAATACCGCCGCTATGTGCTGGCTGATATCAACCCGGATCTTATTAACCTGTATCGGGAAGTCACCCGTTACCCGGACTTAGTGATCGATGCGGCCCGCGAACTGTTTAACAGTAAGAACAACCCGCAGGGATACAACGAAGTCCGCGCCGCGTTCAATAAGCAGGTAGGTACGGTAAAAAGCGGTGGGTTGCGTTATGGTGTCGAAATGGCGTGCATCATGCGCGCTGCTCAATTCCTGTATCTGAATCGCCACGGTTATAACGGCTTATGCCGTTACAGCCGTAAGACCGGCTTTAACGTGCCGTTTGGCAAGTATAAGAGCGTCTACTTTCCTGAAAATGAAATCCGCCTGTTTGCCGAAAAGGCCAACGATACAAAGGCAATATTTCTTTGCGCGCCGTTCCAGCGTTCTTTACAGGTCGTCACGGGTGGCGATGTTCTCGTTTACTGCGATCCGCCTTACCTGCCTGAGAGCAAAACAGCGGACTTCACCCAGTACCACACCGAACCATTCACGGAAGACAACCATCGCCAGTTAGTCCAGGCACTGCTGGAAGTTAACCGTAAGCATGGCGTGAAGGTCGTTATTTCCAACAGCGACACCGATGCCACCCGCGCGATTTATCAGCCCTTCAGGATGCACGAAATCAGCGTGCAACGTTCCGTCAGCACTGACAAAGACAACCGCCAGAAGGCCAAAGAAGTGATCGGCGTGCTGCCTGTCTGCGACTGCTGCGGGCGTTACGGCGGCGGTTGCCCTGATTGTGGCGCCGTGATGGGCGATGCGACTTACAACGCGATGGTTGCGGCGGGCACGTTTGACGATCTGGAGGCTTTCTAATGACTACTTTCACAGCACCATCAGTAATTGTTCCAACGGATATAAGCGCAAAAGTTCGTGAAATTGAAACGGCCTATAAGCGCTTCCTTTCTGAATTCCGCATACCTGACGATCATAAAATCGTTGTGAATTACAGCGGCGGTAAAGATTCAACGGTAACACTTGCCATAGCTCACGCGCTTTTTGGTGATCGTGTGCAAGGTCTTATGGCCGACACTGATAACGAGCATGAACTGACGATCGAATACGGGCGCACTATTCATCAGCAAATAGGTTGTAAGCCTGTTCAGGTTGTTAAGCGGAACTATACGGAAGAAGACTTTGCTCGCCGCCGCGCTTATTTACAGAAAAATTGGCCGAAGCGTCAGACTATCCGTATGGGGACGTATCGTGGTGTGGTGATGCCTTCGCTGGCCCGCAAAGATACGAAGTTTGCAAAAGCATGGATGCAAACAGCGAAGCGCTGGGGAATTGAATTTGAGACAGCTTTAGATGCTGCATTGTCAGTTCTGGGCCAGCCGTCTGGAAATAGTTTTCTGGATGCTGCATTGCTTCATGGCAAATTCCCAATGCTGCGCGATCGTTTTTGTACCGACGAACTGAAAATACAGATTGCCTTTGATGCGGTGATGAAACCTTTGTTAGATGAAGGTGAAGTCATAGTGCAGTGGTCAGGTGTCAGGGCTGATGAGTCATCAAAGCGGGCTGGCTATGAGCGCTTCTCAACAGACCAGCGCGATCCCCAATTCCTTTACAACTTCCTGCCTATCCACCAGTGGACGGCGAAAGACGTTTTTGCCCTTCATAAACATTTTGGTATCAAGCCTAACCCTCTTTACACGCAAGGTGCCGCCCGTGTTGGCTGCATGAACTGTGTGCTTTGCAACAAAGAAGAGATAGCCGAAACAGCAGCGCGCTGGCCTGAACATATTGATAAACATCGCCAGTGGGAATTGCAGGTCAGGTTGGGGAGTCGCTGGGTTCACTGGATGAGTGTCGGCGAGGTTAGCCAGCGCTGGATGTCGTCTGTTCTGGGCTTCCGTGAAATCACTGACCGGCACGGAAAGAAAGTGAAGGTTCGAAACAACCTGGGCAAAGAAGTGATGCTTCAGGGGCTTACGCCGGAAGTGCAGCATATTGACTGGTCTGGATTTTATGGGCCACGCGGCAACCTCAATTCGCCGGGTGTTGATGAGGTTCTTGAGTGGGCCAAATCTGGGCGCGGTGAGCAGGTATATGAACTGGCTTTAGCAGGTCTTGAAGGCAGTGTCTGTTCCTCTCGCTACGGCCTTTGTGAATAGGTAGCCATATGACTGCCTATTACAACGAAATCGATCCATTCGCTGCGCAGTGGCTGCGCAACCTGATCGACGCTGGGCACATCGCCCCGGGCGTTGTTGACACTCGCTCAATTGAGGATGTAACCGCAAATGACCTTAAAGGATTCACGCAATGCCACTTCTTTGCCGGGATCGGAGTCTGGTCTTACGCCCTGCGACGTGCCGGATGGCCCGATGATCGCCCCGTCTGGACAGGTTCATGCCCCTGCCAGCCTTTCAGCGCCTGTGGAAAGCGGCAGGGAAAAGACGATGAGCGCCACCTCTTCCCCACATGGTTTCGTCTTATATCGGAGTGCCGCCCTGACGTTATCTTTGGCGAACAGGTTGCGAGCAAAGACGGCCTCGGCTGGCTCGACGATGTACGCAATCACCTGGAAAGAGCGGAATACGCCTTCGCTGGTTTCGATCTCTGCGCTGCGGGCTTCGGTGCCCCGCACATCCGTCAACGCCTCTTCTGGGTGGCCGACGCCGACAGCCAATTCATGGAAACATCCATCGAATGCAGGGAGAGAGGGCGGA